>Ga0208867_1000616_pt1 | contig 9169 bp, 18 predicted proteins | sample CryBogCBE05Oct08_FD_185505 | JGI IMG/M metagenome (GOLD analysis project Ga0208867, IMG submission 185505) | Freshwater microbial communities from Crystal Bog, Wisconsin, USA - CBE05Oct08 (SPAdes) (version 2) | ecosystem: Environmental > Aquatic > Freshwater > Lake | place: Crystal Bog... | reverse complement strand
TTTATTGCGTTTTTATCAGGTAAAAAACGATCTTTAATTCCTTCACGGGAACGGGGGAAAGCGTAAAGAAGCAAGTACCCCAACTTCTTTGTTGTATTTTTGCACTTAGGGTTTTTCTTAGATTAAATGTGTTGACATGGTTAAGCTAACTTAATAAACTGGAGTTACTCCATTGGGGAGTGAAATAGGAGAAACAAAATGAAATACATGGCAATCGAAGGTAAAACTCAAAAAAATGTGCGTTTTCGTGCAACATCATATAAAGATTTTTCATCATTTTTAGATGAAATTATGTGGGCTAACGAAGAATCAGGCTGGAATTATTATGTTGAAAATGTAATGGTTTCTTACGATCAGGCTCGTGCCGCTGTAGATCAAGCATTTTCTGACGCTAAATCTAAAAAAGAATTAACCCACAAACGTGTACGTATTAGCGTAGGTGCTACTTGCCTTTCAAATACTTACAGAACTGTATGGGTGAAAAAATAATGGAATCAATAGCACAACGCACCAGCCGCATTAAATCAGACGATGCAAGCGCACATAGCGCATACGCTCACGCACAAGACTTTTACGATGGTCTAGCCACATACAGTATCGAACCTGACTTTTCAGGGTTTACTGTGTACGAACGCACCCCAAACGGTCAATTAAGCGGATTTGCAAGAACTTTAGAACTGGCCCACGCCAAGATTGAGGCATGGAAAAATGATGACTTAAAGAATGGATACAGAAAATGAAAGACTTTATCTTAGGCGGTTTATTGGCTATATTTTTAACATTAGTTATATTTGGTACACACTATCTTAGAACGGGGTATGTAATATGAATAACAAATGGACTAAAGAAAACTTTGAGCTTTATGACGCCCAGCATCCTGATATATGGGAAATGTTTAAAAAGTTTTCACTACAGGTGGCGGCAAGAAAAAAGCACTTTTCAGCTAAATGTGTATTCCATAGGGTTCGCTGGGAAACGGCAATAGGTGACACAGGTGACTTTAAGATAGATGATGGTTGGATCAGTCACTACGCTAGGAAGTTTGCTAACGAGTTTCCCGAACATGAGGATTTATTTGAGTTTAGGGTTCGTCAAAAAAGCTACCATAACCAAATATCTGCTCCTGATCTAAGGTGGTTTTAATGAACGCAAATGAACTAGCGGATTTAATAGGTTTATGTGGTGATGGTGGATATAACCAAGATGCCGCTACCATGCTACGCCAGCAAGCATTAGAAATACAAGCATTACATCAAATTCTTGGTTATGAAGGCGTTGAAGTTGGTCAAGAATACCTAGATGAGTGCGTTGCAGACTTAAGAAAGGCACAAGAAAAATGAACGATTTTCTAAACAACGGCAAGGTCTTAATTAGCTCTAGGTATGACGAAAACCCACTTAAACCCCGTTATATAGAACACGATCCCGATATGCTTGAAATCCAAAAGTGGATGATTGGTAACCCTGATAAGCTAAGAATGGAATACTGGTGCAATGTAGCGTATATATTGTTTATATGCTTTGTGCTCTTAGTGATTATCCTAAAGCATTGAGAGACATGTTTATCTTGGCAATCCTGTCATCTAGACCTAAAACACCACCATTAATGCGTTTAGTCATGGTCTGATAGTCGCCTGTGTCAGCCAAAGTATTTAACCCTACCTTGTTCCAAAACCAGCCAGCAGTAAGAGCCGCATAGCGTGGTTCTTCTGCTAGTTGGGGGTTAGCTAGTAAATCTTCTTTTAACGCCTCTGAAGCCGATTTATAGGCATCCTTGCCTGTTATTTGGATAAGTCCTCTACCAATATACATTCCAGCTTCTTCGGGGGTCGTATTACCCATTCTTCCCATATAAACCTTACTGGCGATCTTTTCAGGGTTATGCTCGTACTTTTCTGCGGTATCCATGTCAGGAAAACGGCTTGGCCATGTAGCCATCAGACCTTTAGCAGAATAATTTAAGTTTTCACGGGTAACTTTAAAACCTGCCGATTCGTGCATACATTGACCAATAAAACACGCTTGACGCTTGACGGTGTTTATTTCGTACTTATCAAATGTTTCTTGTAACGGATCAAGCCACTTAGGGTCAATACCGAGCTTATTTAACTGGTCTAGCGTCATCTAATCCTGCCTGTTGGTTAATCCAGTCTTGAAGGGATATTAATTGTGTTGTTGTGTCGGCACATTGCTCGGCAACAAGTAAAAGGTTATGGGTTTCGCCATTAATTGTGATGGCGGCTGTGCCATTGGTGGACATTGCACCGCTATTGGTGTCGAGCATCCTGTTATAAAAATTGTGAATATTGCTGACATTAGCGTTGTACGCATCTGTTACTCCTCTATTTATTAATTCTTGTTCTTTAATTTTTGCCTTGTTCTCGGCAATTTGCTGTTCTGCAACAATTTTGACTTTATCTTGGAAATCAACAAAGCGGATATGCTCAATATAAAAACCACTAGAAAAACTACCAAGTACAAGTACAAGATATATGTAAGTTTGTCCACTTAGACCGCCTAATAGGGAAATCAAAAAGTTCATTGAGGTTCTGCACCTGAAAGTTGTTTACCAGCTACGGAAGCCGCTCCTGATCCTGATACGATACCCAAAGCACCTGCAAGTTCAGTAAGACTAATCTCTTTACCTGTATAGATTAAATAAATTGCAGAACAGCCAACAAGCAAGAATCCAAGCATCCATGCCCATTTAGCTATGTCATGTGTTTGATTATCTTTGCCAGTCAATATATGTTTTAAAATTTCGTTCATTTAATACCCCACGTTAGATACCAAGCAATTAAGGCGGCTAGTGCAAAACAGTAGAACTGTACCTTGCGAACTTCTTTTAAATCGTGCTGAAAGTCCTCGTTAGCCTTGCGCTCCATGTTCTCAATATCAAGTTTAATCTTTAGTAGTGCTTCCCACTCTTTAGCGCCGTACTTCTTTACAAAGTCTATTTTTAGCTTTGCTTCTTGGTCACTAATTTGCTTCTTTTGCTGCCAATCTTCTAATGCTTTAATTAATGCTGTTTGCTTCTTATGCTCTGCTTCTCTAGCCGCTCGGCGTCTTTCTTGGGCTTTACGTTGCGCTACATCTATACCATCTTGCTGTACACCTTCAATACTTTTTGACAATCCCTTACTAGCTTCCCGACTTGCATCAAGGCTTCCACTAAGAGTCTTTACTCCTTCGGATAAACCAAACGGGTCTGACATAACACACTTTTCTCACCTTAGTAAAGTTCAGCCCAAGTATCAATACCGGAACTATTAAAGTTAAGTTGGTATGTTGCCCCAGTAGGAACAATCGTAAAACACCCTGAGTGTGCGCCAGCGCCGTTAAACTGCCAGTTAAACCCTTGAACGTAAACACCGTTTACATATACGTCAATTGATGGAGAAGAAGACCCTGTGCCTTTAGCTGACACTGCAATAGCGTATCCGTTGGTATTTGTGTATTGAGTTCCTGAACTTCTCGATCCAGTTACGTTATTCCAAACTTCACCCGTAATACCAAGTCCTAATTTAACGCCAGAAGAAGCAAGGGTAGCCGAAGTCCAAGTAGAACCATTAGATACAAGTAAATGCCCAGACGCTCCAGCAGAAGTTAAACCAGTACCGCCATTTGCTGTACCTACTGTTCCAGTTACATTAGTCGCATTTGTAGCATTTGTAGCAGTACCTACAGTCATACCTGAGTTTGTACCAGTAACCCCATTAATTGTTCCGCCAGTAATAGCAACGTTGTTAGCGTTTTGAGACGCCATTGTTCCTAAACTACCTGTTGCTGTAGCAACAAAAGCCGTAGTAGCTACCTTAGTTGAGTTATCCCCAGTTGTAGGAGTCGGTGCGGTTGGGCTAACTGAAAAAGAAGTTGCAGCTAAACTAGAAGTACCAGTAACACCAAATGTACCACCTACAGACATATTGCCTACATCTACTTGGTTACCTGTTACGCTTAAGTTACCATTGACTAAGAAGTTACCAGCAGATCCAGTTTGGGCTGAATAAGTGTTTGTGCCATCTGTATATACTTGAGCAGTGACCCCGTTAGGGACAGAAATAAGAGTACCGCCAACGCCAGTAGTACCAATAGTAATTGCATAACCACCAGTAGTATTGTTGTAAATTACATACATTTTTGGTTGGTTTGCAGGAATAATAACTTGGTAAATACCTGAATTAGTTCCTTGAACCACAAGCACCATGTTACGGGCTTCATCTGATACGCCGTTAAGGTTAGTTAGGGTGTAGTTGGAGTTAGACATCGTAATGGTTTGTACCCCAGCTACTGCCTGTTCTATCAGCGTCCAGTTTGTATTTGTTGTAGATCCCCAAACGCCAGACTGCTCGCCGTTACCAATTTCTTGTATTTTTAAACTTGTTGTATATGAAGATGCCATGATCTATCCTTTAGAACTGCGTATTATCTATTTGTTGCCAATTAGGGGTTTGGTCGTCCCCGACGTTACTCCAAGTAATGCTCTGTGCGTTGTTTACTGCTTGCCAAGTTATTGTCTGGTCATCGTCAATTCTAAACCATCCACGGGCAATTTGCGAGTCAAGAAGGGTAATAAGTTCCGCTATAGAAGGCTTGAAATTGGCTTGGGCGGTGTAGGTATCGGTTAAATTGAAGGACTCTAATACAGCCCCTACGAAAGAAATTAAGCCCGTTTGAACGTCTGTAAAGGTAGCGGATTCTGCTGTGGTTGCTAAGAAGGTGGCGTTGGCTGCCCATACATCGGTAAAGGTAGCTGTATCTGCATTGGTTTTAGGGAAGTTACCAGTACCTGCAACAGTGTCGGTAAAAGTAATGGTTTCTGCAGTTGTGGGTCCAAACGCCGCTGGACCTGCGTAGGTGTCGGTAAAGGTAAAGGATTCGGCTATGCTTCTTGCGCCTGTCCAGTTGCCCCTAGCTTGGTCGTCTAATGAGTAGTTTTCTGCTGTAGTAATAAAGAAGTTAAATGCGCCCGGCGATAGGTCAACCAGTGAAATAGAGTCAGCAAGAATACCGCCAAATGCCGCAGGTCCTGCATAAACGTCAGATAAGGTAAAGCTCTCAGCCACACTAACTGGGTACGCAGTGCCTCCTAAAGAAGCAAAAGGCGATTGAGCAAAAGCTGAGATTCCGAACATTATTCGTCTGCTGGAAGGGGTTCGTTACCTTCAGCTACCCATTTTAGGTAGGCTTGGTAGTCTGTGTTGGCTTCGTCCATAGGAATACTTAACTGATAGCCTTCTCCCATAAATGTAACGCTATTTATTTCTCCAGTTTTTAAACTTTTGTTTAATTTATACATTTATAGCTCCGCTTGTAATCCAAAAAATGCAGATGCGTTTGCTGTTGCAAAAGGGCCAGCAGCATTAGCTGTTCCGCTTGCTTCCGTATTGTTATAAAACTCTACGCAATCAGGACTTGCAAAATCTAAAGTAACAGAATTTACATAATCGTTATTAGAAGCTGTATAAGCAATATAATAATTAGTTCCTGTAGTTATGTATAAAGTTGGTGCTGCACGCATAGTTGTAGTTGACCTAATACATCCTTGAAATGCGCTTGAAGAAAAATATCCAACAAAACATAAAGGCTTTGCAGAGCCAACTCCTATGGCTTGAAAATACCTCTGACATAATACTAACTCTTGCCCATAAGCCCTGTAATCAAAAGTAGTAGCCGAAACGCCAACTTCAAGCTGGACGCCAGTGATGTAGAAAGTTGCCCCGCTTGTGCCTACTACGGATGTTGCTCCTGTTGCACCAAGATAATTATTTGCTGACCATGAACCAGCAGTTCCACTAAATGTTGAACCAACACCAAGTCCAAAGAATAATCTTAATCCTGTGCCGTTATTTGTTACCCATGTACCAGTAGTATCGCCAGCTACAGTTACAGAAATAGTAGTCCAAGTGTTTGCAACGGGAATTGAGTAAGTAAAAGGATAAGAACGATTTGCAGCAGAATTTCTAACTGAGCATCCAAAAGTACCAGTAAGGCTTGAATATACTTGAAATGATATTGTGATTGTTTTGGCACTAGCACTACCCCAACCTAAATCGGCAACATTGTAGCCTTCAATAGATTGGTCTAAAACATAATAATCACCAGCGGCAACAGTAGTAGCGGCAGAAGAAGTAATGCCAAGATAGTTAGTAAATCCTACTGGGGGTGTTACAGAACCAGCATTTTGTTGTATTGTAAATTTACCAGTTGCGCTAACTGTGTCTTTCCATCTATCAAGAGTGTATGTACTTGCAGAACTAACACTAGCACCAGCATTTCTTTGGTCAATCACCATCGCACCATTTATGATACGGTTTTTAAAACTATATGGCTGTGGAGTTCCCAGCATTCCCGGTTGGACTTGAGTTAGTGCCATTATTCTGCTGCCTCCGGTGTATTACCTTCTTCTACCCATTTTAGGTAGACTTGGTAGTCTGTGTTGTCAGAATTAATTGGAATACAAGCACCATCTGATAGACGAATTACACAACAAGGTTCATTGGTAAAAGCTGATAAAGATAATTTATACATAATCATAACTCCGCAGAAGCAGATAAATAGTATGTTGAGCCACCATTACAATAAAGTATTGCGGCATAACCTTGAGTGGATGAAGTCAAACCATTGTATTGAATCATTGCTGAATCTGTACCAGGGTAAATAGTTCCAGGAGAATTTACTGCATTTGTTACACCAGTAAATAATTGAAGACTGTTTCCAACAAAAGTAGCGGCAGATCTCATTGCTACTGGGTATTTTAAATACAGTTGAGCGCCAGTTGCCGTATATACAATACCACTTGCTACACCAGCATAATATCCACCACCGCCATCAAAAGGTGTTATTTTCCAATAATACCTCTGACACAATGCTAATTCTTGCTGATACATACGATACTCAAATCCAGTAGCACTACTTCCTACTTCTAGTTGAACGCCAGTAATGTAGAAGGTTGCTCCGTTTGTTCCTACTACGGATGTTGCTCCTGTGGCTGAAAATGCTTGTGTACCAGTCCATGCGCCAGCCGTTCCACTAAAACTAGAGCCAGCACCTAATCCAAAGAAAACAATTAAACCAACGCCATTAGTTGTTAACCAAGTTCCAGATGTATCGCCAGCAATAGTTACTGATTTTTGTTCCCATGTATTAGCGGAAGAAATTGTGTATGTAAAAGGATAGTTGCGTGAGCCGTTGTTGTTACCTATAACACCGCCAAATGTTCCAGTAAGACTACATTGAACCCAAAAAGAAACAGTTATTGTTTTGGCATTTGCTGTACCAAAACCAAGGTCTGATACGTTATAACCTTCAATTTTTTGTTGCAACGCAAAATAGTCTGATGCGCCAACAGAATAAGCAGATGACGATGTAATCAGCATTGAGTTCGTAAAACCCGCTGGTGCAGTAGAACTTTGCTGTGCAGTTAGTTTGCTATTTTGACTTACTGGAAAACTCCATCTGTCTAAACCATAACTGTTGTATGTTGGAGTAACACTAGCACCAGCATTTCTTTGGTCAATTACCATCGCACCATTGATAATGCGATTGCGGAATGTTGGGCCGCTTTGTGCGCCTAGTTGAGCTAATACGTTTGCTTGTGTCATTTGAGTTGGTCATCCGTAGGTTTAGCTAGAGTTGGGTGTTCCCATTTAGCAATGTAATCGCCTTTGCCATCTGAATCGTTTTGTAGTGTGATTACAGTTACAAAGTCTTGTGCAGTTAGGCTAGGATATAAAGCCATGATTTTGTCGTACATTATGCACCCCTTACCAATGAGCCATTAAAATAAGTTGCGGTTTGTCCTTGCGTCAATGTTCCTACGCCTTCAATATAACCATAAAGTTCAAAATAGTCTGTAGTTCCATTTGCATATACCAAAGCACAAACAGTATTGGCTTGAGTTGCAGAAGTATTTGTTACATACAGATATGTACCTTGTTTATAACTAGCGCCATTTTTGTATATATTAATAATACTTCTACTAATAGAAGTTGAAGCACCAAAATTTATATTGCCATTTAATTGATAATAACCTGCAACAGTAGGGGTAAATCGGCTAGAAGAAAAATTGCTATTAGTATCAAATTCTTCAGTATCTAAAGTTGCTTTTGTCCAAGTTGCGGTGCTTACTGTTGTTCCGCTTGAAGCATAAGCACTAAACGCTGGCATATTACCGCTAACCATTACTGTGCCAGTAGCAGAAGGTAAAGTTGCAGTATATCCACCAGAAACAGGTAAAGTAGTTAAATTACCAAGCTGTGTAGATCCAATAGCACCACTAGCAATATTAGCAGTACCTACAGAACCTGCTGTGTTAGGGATGGCGTTAAGGACAGATGAGACGTAAAAAGACTCGGTGGTGATTAAGTCACCAGATGTTGCGCCCGTGGTCAGAACTACTGTAGTACCGTTTGAGGCAGTGTAGTCGGCGGAACCTAGCAAAACACCATTACGAAATACATCAATGTAGCCAACTGTGTAAGAAGGTGGGGTAAAGGTAGTCTGTCCAGCGGTTGCCGTAAACTCGGTTTTGGTTCTGTATGCTGTAGTTGTTACGCCTGTTACTGGAATACCAAGATAACGTACAGAGATATTAGCAGTACCGCTAGGTGGAGCAGTTGTAAAGTTAAGCGTGTTGCCAACTACACCATAAGTAGATGGGTCTTGTAAAACCCCGCTGACTGCTATTAATACGTTTGTTGTACCAGCAGGGGCCACCGACATTGTGTAAGCTGTTTGCGAGCCTGTACCTGAGAAGCTATCTGTAACAAAAGCCGATTGGTATATGGGGTTTCCGATGTATGGCAATTTATGCTCCCACCAACGCTTTTACTTCATCTTCGGAAAGACCAAGTGCTGTTAGTTTAGCTAGTGCAGAAGCCTTTGTATCAATGACTGCTTGTGCATCAGCTTCAGCTTGTGTAGTTACGGCTTGTAGGTCATAAGCTACTTCATTGCCTTCTGCATCAGTAGCTACATCACCAAAAATATTAACCACTTGTGGATAAAATTTGCGTATTGCAAATGTTTGTTCTTGAGTTAGATTCATCCTGCAATCTCCATAAGAGTAAATGTAGCTGTAGTTGCACTTGGACTATTTGTTTCTACTGCCGAACCTGCGTTTGATTTAATGTAAGTTTGATAAGTTGTGGCAGAAGTTGTTGCTGGAC
>Ga0208867_1000613_pt1 | contig 9177 bp, 19 predicted proteins | sample CryBogCBE05Oct08_FD_185505 | JGI IMG/M metagenome (GOLD analysis project Ga0208867, IMG submission 185505) | Freshwater microbial communities from Crystal Bog, Wisconsin, USA - CBE05Oct08 (SPAdes) (version 2) | ecosystem: Environmental > Aquatic > Freshwater > Lake | place: Crystal Bog... | reverse complement strand
CTAAGTGATGCAACAATACGAGAATTGTCAGTTGCTTTTATGTTGGTATTACGCAGAACTTCTGAAGATGAACTTTTTGAAAGTGTGTATGAATACTCAAAATTACTACTAAAGAAAGCGAGTGAAATGACCGACAAAGAATCTGCTATTTACGCAACAGGTTATTGGAATGGTATTCAGAAAGCTAAAGAAAAGAATGAAACCTTAGATATAAGGTCTTACTTGATTGGTAGATATGATGGTTTGCGTGAGCTTACTGATGAGGAAATAGATAATATTTTTGGAATATCTGCATTAAACACAACAGTAAATTTAACAACAGAACAATGTTATTTGATTGTTGATGCAATACTAAGAAAGGCGAGTGAAAAATGAGTGAACCAGTAGCGTGGATTACAACTTGGAGAAATGATGAAGAAAACAATCATGGTGTAATTTTAGATTGGGATAGGCAAATTAAAAAAGGGAAAGTTACACATACACCCTTGTATACACAACGTAATTTAACTGATAAAGAAGTAAAAGAATGTTTTATGAAAGCAGGATTTGAATTTAATGCTGAATATTTACCATTTTGGGCAAGAGATGTTGCAGTTGAAATACTAAAGAAAGCGATTGAGAAATGACCAAAGAACAAATACATAACATTTATTTACATATGACAGGTAAAGCAGAAGGTTTACTTGAAGCAGGTGCGGAAGCAGATTTTCCTATTATGTTTGCCGAAGCAATTATGGAATATAACAAATCTCGTGAACTAACAGAAGATGAGATAAGAGAAGTGGCTGATAGCGTATGTCATACATGGAAAAAGAACGGTGTTGGCGAACTTTACATGACGGATTTTGCAAGAGCAATATTAAAGAAAGCGAGTGAAAAATGACTAGTTTTGTACCATATGGAACATTAACTTTTTGTAAAAATTGTGGCGAACAAAATCCTTATCATCGTGAACTAACAGATGAGGAAATAGAAGAAGTGGCAAAACCATATTGTGATTTACAAAATTGGGTTGTTGATAAACATGAATTTGCAAGAGCAATATTAAAGAAAGCGATTGAGAAATAATTTGCAAGAAATTTCCTTTCAAGACAAAAAATCTTAAAAAACGAAAGGAAATGTCAATAAATAAGTTTATTTGTGTTAAATCAGTTTAATTTTGTCAATAAAAGTACACATTTAGTTTAATTTTGTCAATAAAAATGAGGATAATAAAAAATGAATGATGATTATTCAACAAGAAGAATTACAGTTGAATCGTATGTGCCTGAAACGGGTGATTGGCACAAAGAATTATTTTGGGAACTTCCTGTATCTCAACAAACGATAAGAGATATGCTGACTGTTTATATGGGCATGGGAACACTAGCAGAAAGAAATGCTAGGGAAGAGTTTGAGCAATACAGAAAGGCATTAAATAAATGAAATTTAACTGTGGTGAAACTTGGTCAACTAAACAACAAAGATTGCAAGAGTGGCACGAATGGTTTGCTTGGCATCCAGTACGGCTTGGCGACAATGATTGCAGATGGTTAGAAAAAGTGCAACGCAGAGGTACTTTATGTTGGAGTGGATGGACTGATTCATCGTGGTACTGGGATTATAAGGCTATTGAAAAATGACAGAAAAAATAAAATGGAAACCATATGAAGAGATTGAATTTCATAACAAAGTAATTCACCGATGGGTTCGTGAGGGCGATGAATATGTAAATCGTATGACCAAAGAACAGATGGAAGAATTTAAGAAAGCGATTGAAAAATGACAGCAAATGAAGTAGCAGATAAATTTAAAGATGTAATGACTGCTTGTACATTATGTGGACAAAAAGTATCAAATGATTCTATACATACTTGTTCACCACAATTGAAATTTACACCATTAAATCCACCTTATGCTGGTTCTTGGGTTATTGGTGGAAATTGGCACATGAATGTTAGAGAAAAGCCTACAGAAAAACAGATTAAGAATACTGAACTGTTGCTTGGTTGGAAATGGAAGGATGTATGATGACAGCAAATGAACTAGCAGACGAATTAACAAAAATGTTCAGGGGCGAAGAATATGATAGGCTTATTCACGAAATACCCGATATGCTACGACAACAAGAAGCCGAATTGACTGAAGCAGGGCATATGATTTGTATGTTGCGATGGGAAATAGGGGAGTTAAAACAAATTATTGATGCAAATAATTTACAGTCAGATATTGGACATTATAAAAAAAAGCGAAAGAGAAATAAACCTATAGGTTAAAAAATATTTTAAAAATATAACTTATAGGTTAAATTTAGAAGTGGTTAAAAATGTGTAATATATTACACATTAATTTGGTTAAAAGTTAACATATTGGAGGTTTTATGGACGTATTTTTTATTTTAGTTTTAATTTTTATTGGTTTTATACTTTTATACACATGGGGGGCGTAAATGATTTGGGAATTAGCAAACGAAATTGAACAAATAAGTTATAGACTGGAATCCATCAAAACAATAATTGAAATTATTGCCGAAAGAAATTCTGACAATTCCGAAAGTGGTGCATTATGGGGATGTTCCGATATGTTAGAAACTTATATACGAAAGCTGGAACAACTATCTGATGATGCTTTACATTTCCACAGAGAGGAAAAAGAAGCGGACGAATATTTAGAAAAGATACCTAAAGGAAATAAAAAATGATATTTATATTTGAAAAAAAACAAGATGGCACTGTATTTGAAGATAATCAACCAAATACAAGAATGGAATTTAAAACAACAGATTTACCTGAAGTTGTTTCTAATTTTGAAGATTTTTTAAGAGGTTGTGGGTTTATCGTTGATGGACATTTTGAATTTGCGGAGGAAGAATGAATCCTTTTGATGCCCAAGTAGAGATGAGCCATCGTTTATATAAAATGATGTTAGAGGATCACGAAGATAGAGTAAAAAACCATCACCACTTATATGAAGTCATTGATAGTTTAATGAAAAAACTGAAAGAAAGAGATGAAACAATATTTTTATTGAGAAAAAATATTAATGAAATACGAAATATATTAAACATAACAAAGGAAATGTAAATGACCGAAGATATTGTTAAAACTTTAATATCAGAAAGAACATTTTTAGAATCGCAATTAAGAAAACTAGCTGGTATTATACATGGACAGGAGGAAGAAATATCCGACCTGAGAACTGCTAATCAAGATTTAAAGTTTCAATTAATAAATTTATATGATAAATTAAGTTTAAATCACGAGATAGATAAAATCGATGACGGGAGATGTTAATGGAAATGCAAATACAATTAATTAAAGAGTTAGAGGATGGTTCAGCCATTTGTAGTTTAGAATTAGATAACGATGCAAAAGAGTTTTTAATCGGAGAAGGATTTCTTGCTGTTGTTAAAAGAGCTTTAATCACTTCAGAATCATATGTTAAACCAGAACATAAAGACGAGAAAAAAGAATGTGGAACTATAGAGTAGTTGAAATCAACGAAGAGGAAGATAAGTGGGTTGAAGTGTGTGAAGTATACTATGACCAGTTAGGCAAGCCTATGGGTTATTGTAGGGCCACAGTAGGCGGAGAAAACACCAAAGAAATTAAAGATGTTTTGGAAATGATGATGAAATCGGTAGATAAGGCAATCCTTAAAAACCTTTCATTTAAATCATAATTCCAAAGGATCAAACCCCAATTCTAATGCAACTGCGGAAGCTTTTCTGCGGAAGTAAGCATCATGAGCGGCATACTTGCTCGTCTTACCCCTAGTCATATGGATAACTTCATGGGCTAGGGTTTTTATTAAAGTATCTAGATGTCCGCACTTTGCTTTGGATATAGTAATAATATGCATATTTGTTTCTTCATCAAACAAATATGTTCCCAAAGCATCTTCATTTGTATCCACGATAAACTTAATCTCTTCTGGACATGGAAGTTTCCAGCGATCAAAAGGCTTACAATTACATAGTAAAATGTAAACCTTTTCCATAATTTTAGGTGTTATTTTCATTTCCAAGTAATCCAATCTGTTTCTATTTTTTTCTTTTTATTATCTACATAAATAGGAATACTGAATGTGATTCCGTGTTCTGGATGGGTAATCCACATGGCTTGTCTTGGTGGTTCAAAACCAAAGTTATTGGAATACGCATACTCATCATATCCTTTTAATGAGTTATGCACACCAACACCATTTACTACATATGTATGCTCACCGCTAACCTCTAAATCATATACATCTATGTTTTTATTGGTTTCAAATCTTTCTTTAATTTGATAGAATAATTCCCCGTTTATTTCAACAGAATGTTGCCCTACATTTAAATGAACGGTATACGCATCATTTTTACGTTTTCCACCTTTTCTTAAACAAGATAATGCGGGAACACTTCCCGTTGCTCGTGCTAAATAAAACATACCTGTTGCAAGATTTTCACTTACAGATGTAGCGGATATGGTTGGTCGAGAGTCCTCTCTAAATGCTATATGACCATCTCCAGCAAACCATCCCTTAACTAAAGATGCTTTTAAATTATCAGCCCAATAAAATGCTCCATTAGGAAGTTTTTTATTAATAGCACCATGTCCAAATGTCTCTCTAAACCATAATGCAAGCTCTCTTGGTACAGACACAATTAAATCAGATGTATTTCTGTCATATCTCTCAGTAATTCGCACTTTATTACCGCCATAAGTTTTTTCAAACCACTCAGCCCAATATTCAAGTAAAAACTTTTCTTTAATATGCATTGTTAAACCAATTCGATGATGTTTTTTACTTATGCCGCCATCTACCAAAGCATGACCTTCAGCCAAAAATAATCCATACGCCCATGCTGTTTGTTCATCTATCGGTGTTTCATTACCTTTAGGAAATGGTACATGAACATAATCATTTGGACTTAAAAAATCCATCGGTATCCATTGTTCCTTACCGTGCTTTAAATCAATTAAATCTTTTCTTGCTGGCGTTACCTCAGCAATTCCACTTGAACGCTTGCAAGCCCATATTAAGTGGTTTGGTGTAGCTTGTAAAACATGAGGTAATCCATGAATTTTTAAACCAATTATTGTTTCAGCTTTTTTCTTAAAAACATGAGTAACTGTTTGTTCCGAACCATCTCTTGACATCACCTTATCTCCTATTGAAATATTCTCAATAGTATTATACCCCATATTCGTAATAACCTTTGAACCAGATGGGAAGCAACCATTCACGATAAGGCGCTCTAATTGAATTAATTGATGCCAATGACCTAGTAGCATAGTATCGTATCCCATATCAATCTGTGAGTTTCTAGAGCGTTTACGATGGTCACCCCTTATGATAGGTCCCAAAGCTCCAATAACGCCATCACCGCCCCTAAACTGGTCACCATGAGTAAGAAGATATTTATGCCCAAAGATGGAATAATAAGCATCTGGACCATCTGGAATATGAAACACAACGCGACTATCATTTTCAAACCTTTTTGCTAAAAATTGATAAAGTAACCAGTCGAAAGAAGTAAAGTTTCTTCCTTTATTCCTAATCTTGTGAGTATTTCTGCCATGATTCCCAGATACACAAGGAACAAAAACATGACCAAACTCATCAGCCAAAGTATGTATACACCACGATAAAACGCCAAAAAGATCCAAAATGGTTGGCATAATTTCTTTTTCATTTGTTGCTTGAAGTTCTTCATGTATATCCCCCGAACACATATCCCCTCCTAGAACAAATACAATTCCGGGATAATTAGGATTAGCGATGTAGTTTTGAAGTAAATCTATGGCTTTTAATACCATAGTTTTTGCTCTGTTTTGAGCAATAGAAAGATTATATTCATTGACATTATTAATTTGATTGGAGTCAACAATTTCACCCCAATGCCAATCAGACGCAAATAAAGTTGGAACACCTGCAAATTTCTTTTTGCCAGTTTTCTTTACCATCCAATTAGGAATGGTGGATTTACCATCCCTTAATTTAATAATTTTTTTCTTAATGTATTCTGCTGTTAATTTTTCTTCTTCTTGCGCCTGACTTGCTGATTCTAATTGTCTTATGCGGTCATTTGCATCTTTTAATTTATCAATTAAACTTTCTTCTTTTTTCTCACTAGGCTTAAAACCTTTTGCAACTGCCGTTCGAAAACGATGTGCATAAGTAGTAGAATTTAAATTTAAAAGTAAAGCTGCTTCTGTTTTTGTTCCAGTTTTATTATATGCATCAATAGTATCTTGCAACTGCTTATCTGTTAAACTTGGTGTTGACATGGCATTTCCTCCTTTATATACCATTAAAAATTATAACACATGAATTTGAAAAATTAATACTGTCAAAATATTGTTTTTTTAATTTTTTGTAGTAAAATAATTATTCGGTCTTGAGGAAGGCCATCTTTAAGAGGATAAAATGAAATTAAATTTAAACCAAATCCGCATTAACGGCGGAACGCAACTACGCCACTGTATCAATGAAGAAACAGTTCAAGAATATAAAGAAGCATATCAAGAAGGAGATCGATTCCCGCCATTAATAGTTTATTTTGATTTAAAACAATATTGGTTAGCGGATGGATTTCATCGCTATGATATGTATCAACAATTAAAGGTTGAAGAAGTAGAAGTAAACATTCAGGAAGGCTCATTGAGAGATGCCATTCTTTATGCGGCCAGCGCCAACTCTAAGCACGGACTTAGAAGAACCAATGACGATAAAAGAAAAGCAGTCTTAACTATCTTGGATGATATGGAATGGTCACAATTTTCCGACCACAAAATAGCCAAAATTTGTGGTGTTTCACATATGACAGTTGGTAGAATTAAAAAGTCTTTAAAATTAAACGTTATCAAAGACAAAATTGAAAACACCAAGATTGAAAAAGCAATCGATTTGGAACAAGTTCCAACTGCGAAAGATGTAAAAGAAAATTCCGATGATGGTATTGTGGAAGAATTATCCGCAGAATTAGCAGAAACTTTAGAGGAAAATGCAAGGCTCAAAGATAAACTATTGATTTCTAACATGGATGAAAACCAAGAAAAAGTCCAGCAGACAATAGACGAACTTCGCAATATAATAAAGAGTAAAGATGCTGAAATTAAGGCTCTTATTAATTCTAGAAATAAATTTCAAGCTGAAAACGCAGAACTAATCAAACAGGTAACCTATTGGAAAAGAAAGGCGGAAAAGGTGAAGTAATGAGAATATCTGAAAGTCAATACGAACAAGCCATAATACGTTATAACATGTTCCAATCTATGATTGGCGACAAAGAACCGAATGAAAAACAAATGGAAAAATTAAATGAATTATTATTAATCATTTGTTTATTCGAAAAACAGTATTCAACAATTCACTAACCGAAGTTGGGCGGTTTCCCAATAGTTACATGGAGGATGTAAATGCTTGAGTTACGAGAGCATCAAAAAATAGTTGTCGATAAATTATTTAAGGGGTTTGAGGAGGGTCACAAAAAACAATTGTTGTATGCACCGACTGGGTTTGGTAAAACAGAGGTGGCAATGCATATCATGCGTGAAATGTCGAATAAGTTTATTAAGACGGCAATGATATTGGATAGAATTGTTTTAGTGGAACAAACCAGTCAACGATTGCAGAAGTATCAAATTCCGCATGGAGTATTGCAATCAGGGCATTGGCGTTATCGACCTTATGAAGCAATTCAAATATGTTCATCACAAACTTTGGAGAGAAGAGAATCATTTCCAGAAATGGATTTATTGATTATTGATGAATGTCATATCCAACGACAGGCTATATTAGAATTTATCAGAGATAATGAAAATCTCAAAGTCATAGGATTAACTGCGACTCCGTTTACCAACGGGCTTGGAAGCACTTATACCAATGTGGTAGGTGCAAGCTCGACAGGAAAATTAATAGAGAATGGTTGGTTATGTGATTTGAGAGTTTTTATTGCAAAAGAAATCGACATGACGGGCGCATCCAAAGTTGCTGGAGAATGGTCACAAGATGACGCATCCGAACGTGGTATGAAAATCACAGGCGATATTGTTAGCGAATGGATAAAGGTTACCCATGAAATTCATGGACAGCCCGTAAAAACCATTGTGTTTTGTGCTGGGGTAGATCACGGAAGAGATTTAGAAGAACAATTTAATAATGCTGGATATAACTTTAAGTCTATATCTTATAAAGAAGATGACGAATATAAGCGAGATATTATTCAGGAATTCTCCAAGCCCGACTCGAAAATAACAGGTTTAATTGCAACGGATATTTTAACAAGAGGGTTTGATGTTACTGATGTAATGATTGGTATATCAGCACGACCCTTTAGTAAATCATTTAGTTCCCATGTTCAACAAATGGGGCGAGTAATGCGCGCGCATGAAGGTAAGAAAGAAGGCATCTGGTTAGACCATTCGGGCAATTATCTACGATTCAGAAATGATTGGGATGAATTATTTAACGAGGGTGTTACTTCTTTGAAAGAGGGTAAGGAAACATCACGCAAAGAACCTACGATTCGAGAGAAAGAAGAAGCAAAATGTGTTAAGTGTAATTCTTTATGGATATGGGGATTGAGTGATACTTGCGGGAACTGCGGTCATGTAAAACCGAGAAAGAAAGTGGCAAGCGTTCCGGGTCAATTGGAAGAATTTAATGGAGTTAAATTAGATTTAGAGAAGAATAAAAAGTTTTATCAAGAGTTAATGTATTACGGAAAAATGAGAAACTATAAGGAGGGTTGGGCTGCTTACAAATACAAAGATAAATATGATGTTTTTCCACCAAGAAAGTGGAATTCCGAGCCAATTATTTATCCCTCAAAAGAAACAGAAGGATGGATAAAGAGTCAATTAATTAAGTTTGCACATAGGAGAGTCAAATGAGTTTTGAAAATTTTGCACAAGAACATGGTTTAATCATTAACAGTATTGTTTATGATAGATGGACACGAGTTCCAACAATAGACCATCCAAAAAAAAGAAATGGTGCATATATTTACAATGGAAAGTCTGGGGCAATACAGAATTGGGCCTTGCATGAAAAGCCAATCGTATACAAAGGAAAGGATTCCAACTATGACCCTGAATGGAGACAGAAGGCAATTAAGCGTGACTCGGAAATTGCTTTGCGTCAGAAAAATGCACAGATAAAAGCCGTGCATATGCTTAACAACTCAACTATGACTCAGCATGAATATTTAAT
>Ga0208867_1000611_pt1 | contig 9192 bp, 16 predicted proteins | sample CryBogCBE05Oct08_FD_185505 | JGI IMG/M metagenome (GOLD analysis project Ga0208867, IMG submission 185505) | Freshwater microbial communities from Crystal Bog, Wisconsin, USA - CBE05Oct08 (SPAdes) (version 2) | ecosystem: Environmental > Aquatic > Freshwater > Lake | place: Crystal Bog... | reverse complement strand
GTTTCCGCAGGACTAATAGATACAGGAGTATCAATAGTGACAGCAGGTGCAGGAGTCTCAACAACAGGTGCATTTTCTTGTGCCTCAATAAATGCGGCAAACTTTTCAAGCAGCTTGTGCTCGTAGCCTGCTACAGAGTGTCCGGCTTGGCTGATAAAAGTAATAATTTGGTTTTTCATTTTTTACCTAAATTTTGCTGTTTTCTTTGCAATCGTTTTGGGCTGGGCTACAAACTGTTTGCCTGCTGCTTTACCCTTGCGCTTTGCCTTTGTGGTGGCGGCATACTCTGCTGGCGTCAATGACTTGATTGCCTTTTCAGGAAGATACCGCTCGCCTGTCTTACTCGATGGTTTACCACTCTTGGTGCGCCACTTTTGATCCCCCCAATCCTTTAGGGACTGTTGAGGGTTTTTCATTTGTAGCCACCGCCTTTGGCCTTGTACTGTTTTGCCAACAACTGCGCCTTTCTAGCGCTCCACTGTCCAGCACCCGTACCCTGCACGGCTCTGGACTTTATGGACTCAAACAAAGATTTACGCATTCCGGGTTTGGTATACGCATTTGCTTGGTTGACTTTAGATTTTGCTTCGCCGCCTTTTTTGTACATGGCGACATCATTCGGATTATCTTTTCTTTTGATAATCTTTTTACCCGGCATTTTAGACGGGTTGATGTCGCCCATACCGCGGCTGGCAATCATTTGTACATTCCGCCTTTGCACATCACAATCTTGCCTTTGGTGTGACCGCGTTCGCAGCAACCATCAGCACGCTCGTGAGCACGGTGAGCAGAGCCACCCTTTTTCATACCGCCGGGACGAGCCGCAGCCATCATGGGAGATACGGGCATACGACGACCCATAGGGGGTCTTACAACTGGTGTCATCATTGGCATGATTAGCCTCCGTGTTTTTGGTGTTTGTGCAAATGCTCAATAGCTTCATGGTGCTTTTTGTGTCCAGCAGCATGTTCGCCATAGTGATGGTGGTGGTGCTTGTGTCCGCCGTCCTCGTGCTCCTTCATGTGGTGCACATGGTGTTTGTGCTCATGGGGATGCTCGTGTCCAGCAGGATGTACGTGCTTGTGATGTTCGTGATGTTTGCTGTGCATGACAAACTCCTTATTTCTTGTGGTGGGTCTTACCGCCACGCTTCATGCCAGTTGTTGAACCCGCCATCTTTGGCATCATAGCGCGTGTGTGGCCGCGCTCTTGAACTGCATGCTCGCCGTGAGCTTTAATGCCGCCTTCTTTGACTTTGCCCATCTTGGCAGTGGTCATACCGCGCTTTTCTTCAACGCCGTGCTTACCAGTTACTTCGCCACCAGTAGCCATCTTCTTGACGTGACCACCGTGCTTCATCGCTTCTTTCAAGTGATGATGAGCCATCTTCATGTGATGTTTGTGCATTTCATGCTTTTCCATATTTCCACCTTGTTTAAATGCGCGGCCTTTGTCCGCTTTACTGAACTCTTGACCCACGCTTTGTGGGACTCCTACTTTCTTGGAAAACGCTGGGTTGTGCGCCACCATCTCCATGAAATTGTGCTGCTTTTTACTGGTCGAAGGCACTTTTCTCTCCTGCTCTTCCAGTTAGCTGTTTAACTGTGTCTGTTTCCCAAATCCGAATTGTCATCCAAATAATGGTCAGTATACCGCCAATCAATGCAACAATGGGTGGAAACCACTCCATGAAACCGCCAAGCCCAATCACTACGGCGGCGCCATCTACCATGTTTTTAGCGTCGTGTGCGTTTGTCATTTAGCATTTCCATGCCCGAAGGCTTTTGTTAATCCGGCTGTTTGGGTCGTTGGCTGTCTTCGCAGAAGTTAGTTTCTTCTTCGCCCCTTCCATTCGGGCGCAGAACGATTTCTTTCTTGAGCCGCCCTCTGGTTGTGGAGGTTTTAAATTCATCCCTTGCTTCTTGGCGGATGCCCGACCCTTGGCGTTTAAGCCACCGTTCTTGTTCTTCCCTTCCTTGCGTTGCCATGCAGGTGACTTAGCCATGATTATGCATTTGCAATTAGTTTACCGGCAATAACAACACCAGCGGCAACCGTGCTTGTACTTGTAGCCAACTGCCATTGAATGTCAGTTTTTTCAGTGTATGCAAAAGGCACAGTAGATCTGTTGATAGTGTAAATTGCCACAAATGGTTGCTGCAAAACAGTTGTAGTCACACCCGTCACATTGTTGGTTGCTTGAACCTTGTAAGTGATGATTGTGCTGCTTGTGTAACTGTTTGATGAGTTGACTTCAGCAATGTCCAAATAGAACGTGTTGTTTGCGGGTACCGTGTAAATGGTACTTTGTGACTTGCCAATACCTGCGTTAATCTGTGCAAGCGTGTTTGTAGACTGCTTAATGGTAATAGTTCCAACATTGGAAGTCTGACCAGAAGCAACGCCAACCATATTTAGACCGTTGATTCGGAAATACGATTTTGCAGTCGTTACGCCAGTTGTTCCGTTTAGTACAACAACTTCAGAAATAGGATTAAAGTTGGCATCCAAACCATTAACAAATACTGCAGCGGGAGAAACATCCGATGTAGATGAACTCACCACTGTCAAAGTGGATGCGCTTGTTGGGTATGTGTAAGTAGATGCGTTTTCCCAAACGGGGGTCGAAGTTGTACCAACGGATGCTTGGTATCCAAAAATACTAACTACAGAATGACCACCAATTTGACCACGTGCAACTTGCAGGTCAAAAGGTTCTGTTCTTGCTTCGCGAGTAATGGAAGTCCACTGGTTATTTGTACCGGGAATTCCACTTGAGCTTTGTGCTGCCATGAATAATCTCCTTAATTAAAGACGGGGGCCGAAGCCCCCAGAAGATCAGTCAAAGTTACCGTAGGGGTAAGTTGTAGCGTTACCGATGTTAGGATCAGCTTGTGTGTAACGGATGGTAATGTTGAATTGACCAGCGTTAACAGAAGTCAAACTTGCCACTGTCATCTTCAAAGTCACAACAACTTGAGAGAACCATGTGGGTTGCTGACCGGGCTGAATGTTCTGAACATCTTGCAGTGTGCCGTTAGCATTGTCCAACTGAGTCGCTGTGTAAGTAGCGCTTGTACGGCCTGCGGCTGTAATAGCCGCAGAAGTAGCATACACGCCAGCAGACGTTGCAAAGTTGTTGGAAATGTAAGGTTGTGTTGATGTAACAGCGTTTGTGCCATCGGTAGGTGTTGTACCTTGGTCAATGATAACGTCAATGATGTTTGATCCGGCGGGGATCAAGAACACGGCACCGCGGTAATTAGTACCTGTTGCATCGGCTGTAGGAGCAGAAGCTGTTGTGGGGCCACTGTTGCTGAACACGCCAGACTGGGGTGTCCAAATGGTTCCGATGTTGTTGGGAATGCCATTAGAAGAAACAAACGTACCTGATGCGCCACCGTAGTTGGTAGTTCCGGGTGTTGTTACTGAGAAATCCAAAAACGCGTTTTGAGTTAAGAGAACTGTTCCAACGTCGCGTTGGGGTCCAAAACGGTTGTCGCCCGATAGGATTGGGCCTTCAAAGGTACTGCGTGCCATGATAATTCCTTATGCAAAAGCCTCTTGCCAATCGTTGCATCGTGACCCCTAGGCGGGCTGCCGGCAAGAGAAAAAACCTAGATAGCCCTTAATATACACGATTCTGTTAAGATGTCAACAGTAATTTAGTTGTCATTTGAAAAAGTTACATTCAGGTGCATGAACTATAGCGCTCGTCAAGTTGATACTACAAATCTTGGCATACAAGAGCAGCTTCGTCACCTTCAAAAAACCTGTCTACCCGGAGATACCCTACATGCGACTCACTATGGCCACTGGTGGATTCTTTATACTGAGTCCGGTAATTTGGCTGGTTTCTGTGGGATGGTTCCTTCTACTCGTTGGATTGATTGCATGTACCTGTGTCGTGCTGGAGTTCTTAACGCCCATCGTGGGCATGGACTGCAAAAAAAACTTATTCGGGTACGGCTACAAAAGGCACGGGCGCTGGGAATGAATTGGGTTATATCGGATACATACGATAACCCTGCATCTGCAAATAATTTAATTGGTTCTGGTTTTAAGATGTTCAACCCCACTGAACCTTGGGGTGCAAAGGGCACTTTGTACTGGAGAAAGAAGATACTCCATGCCGTATAAAGACCCTGAAGTTCGCAAAGCCAAGCACAAAGAATACTCCAAAAAGCACTACGAAAAAAATAAAGCCGCTGGGGATAAACGCTTAGTTAAATCAAATCAAGACAAGAAAAAAGCGTGGAAAGAATTTAAAAACACGCTATCTTGCGTTCAATGCGGGTTCAAACACCCCGCCGTTATTGACTTTCACCACGTAGACCCAAAGACCAAAATCAAAGGCGTACATGAGTGGGCGCGTATGGGATCTTACAAAAAGGCTTTTGAAGAAGTTAAAAAATGTATTGTGCTTTGTTCCAACTGCCACAGGATATTGCACTACGAATTGCAAAACGCATTACAGAAAAAGAGACGTAAAAAAATGGGGGCCGTAGCCCCCTAGATCACTCAGCGTCAGACTCTTCGTCTTCTGCATCTTCTTCGTACTCGGCTTCTTCCCAGAGGTCTTCCTCTTCGTTATACCAGTACCACTCATCATAGTCGGCGTCATACCACCAAGCAAAACCTTCGTCGTCAAACTCAAGTTCCTCAACTTCAATACCGCCAATTTCTTCAACTTCTTCGGCATCATCCAACTCGGCATCTGCTACATTGCCCACGAGTGTCATGAGTCTAGTAATGACTTCCAAGTTGCTTGATTTAAAACTGATCGCTGATCCTGTCACGTCTGATTCAATACTAAAAGTAAACATTTTGTGCTCCAAAAATTTATGCAGTCAGGGGTGCTGCAACCTCATCTTACTGAAACATTGTGACAAATCAAATTAGTTTGTTTGACTTCTTTAGGTTCTCTTCTTGGGTTATAACACGTAAGTTCCAAGGTACGTGGAGCCCGCAAACACCATCACCCCGCAAAGGAACAATATGGTCAACTACATATTGTTCTCCAGTTGTTTTAGACATGGTTATAGCAATTTTATAAAGTTCGCGGATTTCAGCTTTTTCTTTTTTGGTTAGCCATTTGGGTGTGGCGTTTCTATGTTTGCGTCTGCGTGCTTTTGTATCAGCGCGTACCCATGTTATGTTCCGTTCTTTCCATGCTTTTTGGTATTCACGTTTGACTTCTATTGGACGTGTTTTTGCCGCATCTATTACTTGTTCTTTGTGTTCTAAATACCATTCATTCTTTTTATCTTTTACGTCTTCACGTTGGTTGTATTGTTTAAAGTACTCTGCCCGTGTCTCATTGCCTTTGGTCCACTCAACTTTTAAACACTCAACACATGCGCCTTTGGTTTTGCGCAAAGCTATATGTCCGTGTTTGCAAGGGTGTCCAGTGAAATAGTACTTACTGCCGGTTTTCTTTGCTTCTTCTCTTGTGCTTGGGTAATCCATTTAATACTCCTGTGACTTAGTTACAGGTAATTGTATCACAAGTTTAAACAAAAGAAAAGGGCCCCGAAGGGCCCTTCAAATCTAGCTAAATGCTTGATTTTAGTATGATGCGTACATACCGAGTGGGTCGGAATAGCCAAAGCTATAACGCTCACGAGATTTGTAACGCACATTGCCTGTGTCGAAGTCTCCATCCATTGAGTTTTGGAGTGGTACACGCTCAAAGTGCTTCATACCGTTTGGCACGTCAGTAGTCAAGAACCATGCGTTGGGAGCTGTCAAGAAGTGGTTGACAGTGTAACCCTCGGGGATGGAACCATTGTTCTTCAATGCGTTAATGTCGTTGTTGTTTGTACCAACGCGCAACTCTGTCTCTAAGAGGCGAGTAGCAACGAACATCAATGCTGGGGGAACAATGAGTTTCTTGGGACGTGCGGCAATCAAGAGGCCACGCTCATCTGTCCATGCAGCGATTTGAATAACGGCATTCTCAAGAGAAGTTTCGTTCAAGTCAGCAGGAGTAGAAGGAGTGTTGGCGTTGGTGCCACCAGAGATCAAGGGGTGAGCTGTAGAGAACAAAGGTTGTCCGTCACCACCAACGATGGTAGCGTTGAAGCCGTTGTTCAAAACTGCTGCAGCTTTAACTTGCTTGGTATAAGCCATAGCGCGAGCAAGACCCTTGGTGTAACGAGCAGACAAGCTGTCGTACAAGTTATCCTCAATCGCCTCTTCAGTGATTGAGAATCCAAGAGCAATGGTCTCGTGGTTATAACGAGCTGTGAAAGCTTCCTGTGCATTGTCATATGACAATGCTGTGCCCTCGGGCTTGACTGGAGCAGCGGAGAAACCAGAGAGTTTGGTCTCTTCTTCGAAGCTACGCTCAGATTTCTCTGTCTCGTAGATTTCTTTATGCTCTTCGCCGTAGCGGGCGTACTCCAAACCGAACAATGCGTTCAATCCGGGAAGGAGTTCTTTTAATAGTTGTGCGCGTGAAATAGCCATTTTAAATTACTCCTTATACACCAGCAGTGTTAGTCATGCCTTGGAATGTAGCATTCCATGTGACCAATACTTCGGGATAACCAACGAAAGAAACTGCAGAACCAGCGGCCAAAGTAACGGCGCTGTTTACAGTCACGGTAGTTCCAGACACTGTAACAACAGAGATGTAGTTACCTTGTGCAGAACCTGTGCCTCCGGGAGCGATCAATTGCATACCGGGTTGGATGGCTGAGTTAGCAGCAGTCAATGTAACAGTTGTGCTTGAACCAGAAGTAGAAGCAGTAGCTGTAACTGTAACGGCTGTGTCAGGCACAATACCAACAACGCGCCAAGGCAACAGTGTTGCAATACGTGTGTTACCAGAAGTACCAGAAGAAACAACTGCACCAGACACGGCCATTGCGGAGTCACCCGTAATGGTGCTACCAGCAGTACCAGTGATGGCATACATGTTAGTACCAATGAAAGTGGCGTTCACATAGCCGATTGTAGAAGCAGTGTTAGACAAGGAAGTACCTTGCGCAACAACAGCAGCTTTGAACACGGTACGGGGATCGTCAATCACATATCCAACTGCGTAGTTAGATGATGTGCTGGCGGGCCAGTATTGACCGCGAACGATTTGGCTTGAAGAGTTTGTGTACTCTGCGCCAACGAAGATGCCCAATGTACCGGCTACTGGAGTAGCAGGAGAAGAGGCAGCAGACATAGTAGTGGCAACGATAGTACCACCAGACAACTGAACAATGTCACCATTGAACAAGTTGGTAGAGTAGCCAGTGGCGATGGGATACATGCGGGTAGAACCAGCATAGGGTAGACCACCGAACTCACTGACCGCTTTAAACCCGTAAGGGGCTGAAACGATTGGGTAAGCCATTTAAGGACTCCTAAAAAAATTTACTTAGAACCTGCACCAAATCCAAGTCCGCGGGTAGTGCTAGAGGTGCGCTCTGAGAACTTACGCATTCTTGGATCATTGTCTTTCATGAAACTGTTGTCGACTGAGTCCATCTGATCTGCTGCTTGTTTTGCATAATACTCATCATAGGCTTTGATGTTTTCAATTGAGTTTTTACAGAGTATCAACCCTTGAATTTCAACGTTGCCTTCGGCATTACCTTCAATCATTAACTCAGGATGGTCAGCCGCCTTGACCGGTTCCCACCCATCTCGTCTCATGCGGGACAAGCGAGTGTGATCTGCCTTACCGAGTATGTGCGTCATGATGTAACGGAAACCATAGCCGGGTTCGGGAGTAGGGTCAGGCAAGGTGCTCGCTGGTTTGTATACAGTACGAGCAGATTTTTCGCGTGTAGTTAAGTCACGGTTAATTTTTGTGTCAGCCATTTCAGTTCTCCAGTTTTGCCACTTGCGCAGCGTATTGTTGTGGGGTTAGTCCAAATTTCTTAGCCAGATTCAATTGAGTCGTGGTAAGTTTGACTTTACCTGCAGTCGTTGAACGCGACGCAGGCGCTACAACAGTGGAGGGCCTTCTGGCATCTACAGGTTTTTTCTCAGGTTCGCCAAAAACTTCGGGGAACTTTGAGCGTACGCGAGCATCAATCTGCTCGTAATATTCATCAGAGCGCGGGTCAGTGCCTGCGTTTACTAGTTTTTGATGCAGCCCTAGTGCAAAGCTGGTAACTTCTTCAAACCCATTCGATCCGAACCACTGGTTTTTTGCCTGCCAGCGCAGAGATTTTTCGTCCGGTTGAACTTGTTGGGTTTGTCGTGGTTGTATTTGTACCTCATTACGCTCTTCTTGTAAAGGGGTAACGCGATAATTTTTAACTTTTTCCAAGTTCATCTTGGCTTCAGTCAGTCTTTCTTGCGCTTCGATGATAGCGTCTGTGTCAAAAGCCTCTTGTGCCTCTTTATACTGCCGTCGAGCCATCGCAAGATCCGCCTCTGCTTTTTCCTTAGAGGTGTAGATGAAAGCTTCCTGACCGACGTTAACGCTTTTTTTAAGGCTTTTATTTTCCTCAATCAATTGTTTTGCAAGACGCTCAAGTTCTTCTTTCTCCCGCAACACAGCTTCTTTTGACCTGCGCTCGTCATGACGTGCGTGAGTCAATTCTTTGATGCGGTTCTTTACTTTGTCGGAGTAATTTTCGATTTCATCGTCTGTTGGATCTTCAACTTCGCGATTCAAAGGAACACGGCCACGGTCGGGCTCGGGTGTGTCATCAACAATTTCAATCTCGACTTCGGGTGCTTCAGTCTTGATCTCTACATTGTTTTCTTCTATTTCATCTGGGAACTTAAATTGTTCAGCCATTTTTTACTCCATTAAGCGCGGGTAATCCCACGAGGGTCTTGCACAACAGCGTCTATTTGATCGTCATTCAAAAGACGGAACTCTTTGCCAAAGATCTTGAATCGCGTACCAGAATACGTACGCACCAATACAAAGTCTCCGGGTTTGCACCAAGGGCCACTAGGGAACTTGGTCTTGTCAGCGTATGCCTCTGGTCCAACTTTTAGCACAAACAGCACAGTGGTTGCGTGTTGTTCGCGCTCAGCATATTGGGAGGGGCGTACGAGATCCAGCTCAGTACCATCAATCTTGTCAGAGATGTCAGGCACACCGCACAGGATATGAAACCCTGTTGGATCAGGCAACACAGTTGCTTTTTCTTCCGGTGTTGCATCTTCAACAGGTGCAGACAACGGCTCAATGCCGGGAGGCAAAATTAAATCACTCATCTGATTCTTCCA
>Ga0208867_1000610_pt1 | contig 9200 bp, 12 predicted proteins | sample CryBogCBE05Oct08_FD_185505 | JGI IMG/M metagenome (GOLD analysis project Ga0208867, IMG submission 185505) | Freshwater microbial communities from Crystal Bog, Wisconsin, USA - CBE05Oct08 (SPAdes) (version 2) | ecosystem: Environmental > Aquatic > Freshwater > Lake | place: Crystal Bog... | reverse complement strand
CGGCGATTGCATCAGAGAGCTTGGTGGTTGAGGAAATGCCGGACACTGTACTGGCACCATTGTTGTTCCGCACCCCGTTAGCATAATACTGGCGCAAAAGACTAAGTTTCGCATCATATTCATCTTGGATTCCTTTATTAATTAGTGCCTGTTGTTTCTGGATCGACTCATTTTCTGCTTGCTGTTTTTCTGCTGCAATACGGACTTGATCTTTGTAAATAGTAAAATCCCTATCCCTAGTATGCCAGCCAGCAAAAAACACACCACATACAAGTACAACAAGTAAACCAGCTTTGATGTAGGTTCCATATAACATTACGCCCCCGGTTCCGAGTTTTGTTTCATCATTACACTAGCCCCACCAGCACCGGATACGATACCTAATGCCGAAGCAAGTTCGGTAAGGCTAATAGATTTAGATTGAATTACTTCATAAATAGCAATAGCAATAACCGCAATAAACCCAATAAACCAAGTCCAACGACCTAGATCATGCGTCTGATTATCTTTGCCAGTAAGAAGCTGCTTTAATATGTCTTTCATCAGCTTGGATTAGATATTGCAACGAGTTGTGCAGTAGTTGTAGCAGCTGCAATAGCAGCACGACCAGCAGTCAATTCAGCAATAAAGTCTGTATCAGATACGGTATTGGCAATACCAGCCAATGTATTTAATTGTCTTTGTTGAGCAATTTGTAGCGCTTGAGCATTATATTGTTCTAATTTAATAGCTTGTGCTTTAGCAAAGTTTACTGTAACGGTAGACCCATTAAGTTCCCAAGCACCAAAGAACTGTGCATCTGCGCCTTGTGGCAAAGTGCTGTTATCAACAATAATTGCATCAGCGGGGCAGTCTTTTGCTAAAACTTCATTAATTGGCAATTCGCCTGTTGGTGTTGTTATTGATACTCCACCATTGGGGTTTGCATGAATAAGTATATCTGACATTATTTTTTCCTTTAAATTATCTGAATACACTTACACAAACATATGGCGGGTCTGATAAGGGCGCACTTGCATTAACTGCTATTGCTTGAATTTGCAATGAAGATGCACTTTGGCTATTTATTCCAACAGCCCCGCCATACGACCCCGGTGCCCAAGCAGTCCCGCTCACTGAATAGTTAGCATCAGCAAGAGCAGACGTAAAATTGATTGTAAAAGTTCCTGTACTATTATATGTTACGGAAGAAACATTATATGATGCTCTTACTGCTTGAGAAGAAGCACTATAATTTACCCATACTTTAGCTGCTTGTTGTCCGCTAGATTGTGTAGTTGAATCTGAGAATGTGATATTTGAACCACCAACTGTAATTGTCATAAACTTACCTTATGTTTTAATAATAAAGTTAATACCAAGGTATGGAGGAAGATTAGCATTTGTGCCGCTTACACCAGCAGTTGCGTTGGTTGTAGTAACAGTAATACCCGTAACTGCACTTGCTGTATTAGGAGGATAGCCGGTTGGTCCGCCTAGCGCTCCAGCAGAAGGGCCTCCACCACCAGAAGTAGTAATAGACATAGCATGAACGTGGCCGGGGTCTGTAACTGTAGAAGTTGCCGTATGAGTATGGCTTACAACAACTGCATCGGCAGAACCGCCTGTAGCTCCTATAGTTGTTCCATAAGGTATACGGTTTGTATAGTTAGGAAGATTAAATGTGGTTGACCCATCTCCTGAACCAAAAGTTGTACCAAATAAACTAAATAATGCGCTGTAAGTAGAACGTGATACAGCGGAACCATCGCAGTTTAAATATCCACTAGGAGCGCTAGTGGTGGGCCACATTAATAATGAACCCGTTAAAACCGCATTTTGTGTAACAAAAGCTGTAGTAGCAATTTTGGTTGAATTATCGCCAACTGTTGGGGTTGTAGAAGTACCGCCTCCGTTAAGGGCAACAGCTCCCGTATGAGTAGTAGTCCCAGTAACTGACAAAGTACCACCAACAGACATGTTACCAGCATCAGTTAAACCCGAAGCGGTTAAAGTACCATTTACATTAAAGTTACCTGCGGATCCAGTTTGAGCAGAGAAAAAACCTGTAGATCCATCACAGTAGACTTGGGCTGTAACTCCGTTAGGAATAGTAACAACAGAGCCTGTAGAAGCACCAATCGTAATTGCATAGCCACCAGATGTATTATTGGTAATTACATATAGTTTAGGAACTAATGGTGCAACAACCTGATAGATGCCTGAGTTTGTACCTGAAACTACCAACATCATATTACGGGCTTCATCAGAAACGCCGTTAAGATTTGATAGGGTGTAATTAGCGCTAGACATGGTGATATTTACCACACCGGCTACAGCTTGCTCAATCAAAGTCCAGTTAGTGTTAGTAGTATTTCCCCACGTACCAGATTGGTCGCCTGTACCAATTTCTTGGATTTTTAACGAGGTTGTATATGTTGATGCCATAATTTATCCCTTATTGCTGCGTATTATTAATTACTACCCAGTTGGGGGTTTGCGCATCCCCAATATTAGTCCAAGTTATGGAATTTGTGTTATTTAAAGCATTCCATGTAACTGTTTGATTATCATTGATTTTAAACCATCCGGTGGTAATTAGGGAGTCTAAAAGGCTAAAGTTTTCCGTAATAGATTCTAAGAACGCCGATTGTGTGGTATTAGCATCAGCTAAATTAAAGTTTTCTTTAATAGTTGCGGTAAATTGAGTAAAGGCTACATTGGCATCGGCTACGTTAAGATTTTCTACAATAGAAGCAACAAATATAGAAAATATGGTTTCTACATCAGCCATAGTAACATTTTCAGTTCTTGAAGCTAAAAATTGTGCGGCTATAGACTCAAAATCAGCTAGGGTAAACGCTTCAGAAATAGATTGGGCAAACTGAGCTGTTATAGATTTAGAGTCAGCCAAATTAAATGGTTCTGTAATAGATTGCCCAAAAGTGGACTGGTTAGTATTAGAATCGGCAAAAATAGCGTCTTGGGTAATGCTTTCTAAAGCGGCAAAATAAGTAGATGGGGTATCCGATAAACTAAAGTTTTCGGTATCAGATACGGCAAATTGAGAAGAAATAACAGGACTATCTGCAAGAGTAAACGGTTCAGAAATAGACTGTGAAAAAGTTGCCGTTACTGAATTTAAATCAGCTAGGGTAAACCCTTCTGAAATAGTTTCAATAAGAATAGAAGCTTGTGAATTATTATCTGTCAGTGTAAACGGTTCAGAAATAGACTGTAAAAAAGTTGCTGTTTGAGTATTGGAATCCGCTAGCTGAAAGTTTTCAGTTATAGCAAAAGAATATATAGTTGCGCCTAATCCAGCAAAAGCAGTTTGGGCAAAGGCTGTTATCCCAAACATTACTTAGCCTTTAATGCTGCAATCTCAGCCCGTAGTGCCTTAACTTCTTTAGCTAATTCAATAGCAGCCACTAATGCAGCTCCACCGTAATTGACTGCTAACATACCTTCTTCATCTTCTAAAACAGCTTCTGGTAATAAAGTTTGTAGAGATTGTGCTGATACACCGGCTTGGGATATTTCTTGGTCTACCCTATCGTAAATACCTGACTTAATATCTGCTAGTTTTTCAACAAAACTTTCTTGTACAGGTCGCCAATTTTTCTTTAGTCTTTCGTCTGACTGAGCAGCAATATTGCCAGACATTGTTAAACTACCAGAAAAAGTAGTTCCACTGGTAGTAAGGGCGGTAACCCATGAACCCCAAGAACCATTGTAATAAGTTCTAATACAAGGAGATGGATTGTTACTTGAATAAGGAGTAAAGGTTTGGGTGTAAAAGTTTGACCCTCCTTCCACCAACAAAGTTCCATAACTATTTGATGCTGGGGGTGTGTTTAAGGTACCGCTATAATTTCCCCAAACAATATCGTAATAACCAGAACCAAATAAATTATTAAAATCTTGACTGTTTGCGGTTGGGAATTCCCCTACAAAACTCATTAATCTACTTAATCCAGTAACGCCTCCAGAATTACCACCAATAGATAAACTAGAAGCAGTACCAGTTAAACCTGTACCAGCGCCTGAGAACGAAGAAGCAGTTAATGCTCCTGTAGAAGCGTTATAAGAAACTGCATTGGTATTTGAAATATAAGCTGTTAATGATCCTGCGGTAGCGTTTGTTCCAACAATATAAAAAGTAGTAGCACTAGAAGTAGGAGTAACGGTAGAGCCACCCGAACCACTAGAAGCCGAAATAACTCTACCTTGAGCATCAACTGTAATGTTTGCAGTTGTATATGCGCCAGCAGTTACTCCTGAGGTAGCACCTGCAACGGTTACAGACCCAGATGCGTTAGTAATACTAATTGCAGTACCAGCAGTTAAAGTAGCTGCAGTATAGTTTGTACCGTTTCCAATAGGGATTTGACCGTTAGTTGGAGTTGTTGTTATTCCTGTACCGCCGTTTGCTACCGTTAAAGCACTGCCTAAAGCCAAAGATGTAGCACTTGCTACGCCTAAGGTTGGAGTAACTAAAGTTGGTGAAGTATTTAATACGTTAGAACCAGAACCTGTAGAAGTTGTTACACCCGTACCCCCAGCTAAAACCGGTAAAGTGCCGGCAGTTAATATTGAAGGTGATGTAGAATAAAGAGCGTAATTAGATGAACTAAATGTTGTTAGCCCGGTACCGCCAAACGCCGAAGTAATAGCGGTTGCGCTCCAAGTAGCGTTAGTAATTGCGGCATTACCAAATGAAGCAGTAGTTGTATTAAAGTCGTAGGATGCTGGAATTAATGCATACTGACCCCAAGAACCAGCAACTGTACCGTTAGCTTCTAAATAAATCCAGTCAAGAGATCCGGGCTGAATAGTGTCTATTGCGCCGCCGGCGCTATCTTGAATAATTAAATTACCGCTTGAATCATTGTCAAAAATATATGTTGCACCAGTAGGAAGGGTGGTTGCATCTGGCAATTTAAATGTTTGGTTTCCTGATCCTGCAACTAACTTCTGATAGAAGCTAGAAGCTGCTGTCATTGTGGTCGTAAGACCTGCCGCTGTAACTGATGTATAGCCATTAAACGTATTGTTTGCCGCTATATTTACGTTGGCATCTCTTAATACAACCGAGTTAGCACTATTGCTAGCAGAAGTAGTAACACCTGTACCACCAGAAGCTACTGCAATCGTAGTAGCACTCCAAACAGCAGAAGTAATTGTTCCTAACGCACTTACGTTTCCATTGCTATCTAAATTCACCGATTTTTCAGCCGGATAAGTCAAGAATACGTTAGATGCGCCAGACAAAGTAATTGGCGAAGCAGTTCCAGTAGATGTTGAAAGAACTGTGGTACGAGCTAAAGTTGGTCCGGTAGTTGAGTACGTGCCAATCCCTACTTCCCATTGCGAATTATTAATAATGCAGTAAAAAGTAGTATTGCCGTTACCCACAACAGCAAACGATTGATATCCTGCTACAGCCCCACCTAGCGTTAATGATCCCGTGCCGGTAGTAGCCGTAGTCTCTTGAACTCGGTCATAAACTACTAGAGCCATTTAGGACTCCTTAACTTGTAGCGGTTGTTGAGTATGTAACGCTTACTGTATCGCCAGCAGTTGTAGTTTTAGCGGTACCGAACGCACCAGCGCTATACAAAGTACCACCAGTATTACCAAAAGTAGATGTAGCGCCAGTACCGGTTACCAAGAAGCATCCGCCAACTACGCCGCCTGAACCAGTAATTGTATAGGTAATAGCAGAAGCAGATGCTGTTACAACGTTAGAACCGGGGGTTGTATTGTTGTTTCCTGTAGGAGTTGAAAATACAGCAGTACCACGAACAGCTGAAGAACTTACAGTATAAGCAGAAAACTCCGTCCAACCAGCGTGAGAACTCATGGTATCAGTTGGAGAGAATGTGTTTCCTGTACCGACTACCAATCCAAGGTAAGGACCAACTAAAGCAACTGGTGAAGTTAACAAAGTCTGAGAAAGCATAAAAATTTTACCAACTTGAACTACTTGGTTAGGAAAATCTTCTGTCCATTTTAAGTTACCATTTGCATCACGGCACTCTACATGGTAGTGGCCTTCAATACCAAACGTTTCGTCTTTAATAGCGTTAGCCTGCAGAGTAATTTCTGCGTGGTCGCCAGATCCTGTAAATTCTTTATGCATAATTACTCCTAGTCTGAACTACTATAGTTAATACTACTTGAGGTAGTACCAATGGTTAAAATTGCGGACGAATAACTCGCCGTTGGAAATTGCACGGTAAAGCTAGTTGTACAAATCTTATCTGACCCAAAATTTAATACAAAACATGCTGCACCTGTAGTTGCATTGTATACTAACGCCCCCCTAGCGGTAAAGGATGCTGGATTCCATACGGCGTCATTAAATGATACGTAGGTAACGTTATATTGATTATTTTGAGTAGGTGGAACGGAGATAGTCAAAATCTTACCACCGGCCGTATATCCTGTACCTACTACCTCATTAACGGATGTATAAGCCGTAGTCTGCTGACCTAGATTAGCCAACGCATTATAGAGGGCAATCTTATAGGTTCCGGTAGTAAAGTTCTCATTACCGTTAAGCAAATTCTGCTGAAAAATTGTGCAAGAAGTTTGGGTAATCATGAGACCACATTACCTTTAAGATTGATATTAAGCTTTGTTTGACCGTCTCTGTAGGCATCGCCACGATCAAGACCATCGCAGAAGCGTCTAAATTCTAATAAAGCTTCTTGGTATTTTTGCTCATAATTGGTTACTAAATCAGGCTCTTGCTTCATAAACAGCATAGCTTCCCGCATAGCACCATAGAACAAAACGGGGTCATAATTGTCACCTAGCCAGCTTGTGCCTGTAGCATTTGTAACACTGGAAACGTTTACAGTAAATCCGCTACCAGTATTACCTAAGGATGAGCAGGAAAGAACATCACCTACAACATAGAAATTACCGCCAAAAGTAATATTACAACTAGTGACAATTCCACCACTAATGACGATATCAGCTGTAGCATTTGCTCCTGAGCCTCCTGTTAATGAAACGTTTTGGTATACCCCATTGGTATATAGCGTACCTGCATTACTGATAGTGCTATTACTAATTTGGCCTTGCACGATAGTGGGTGGATAGTAGTAATAATGCATTTCTACTGGATAAGCTTGATCTGGCGTGGGCGCTACCATCAAAGTCATTTCATTTACATTGCTGTATTGGGAGCCAAACAAAGCATAGTATTTAGGCGTTCCAGTTGGAGTTCCTTGATATGCAGTACCGTTATTAGTCGCATAAGGATAGGCTTGGCGCATAAAATTAACATCTTTGTTAATCAGATAGTTATACATCCCCGTAGTTGGATCTATAACTGCTACTGAATAATTTGCCAGCCAATCATTTGGTAAGGCTACATACTGGTTGCCTGTTGTCATAGTACCTGTGACATTTTTACGCAACGATGGCACGTTTACTGAGTTATATATACGAAGTTCAGCCTCTTCCACAAAAACGGGAATATTTGCTACGAACAGCTGTTCGGTGTTCTCAGCGTAAGCCTGAATCGAGTTATATAACGTTTCGTAATTCATTATGCCATTGGGCCTCTAGCCATACGACCTTTAGTTGCTGCGCCAGAACCACGGACTTCAATGCCATCTTCCTTAGGGCCACGATCAATGTTACCAATACTGACACGCATAGGGACGGTAGAAGGAGTAACTTCATTAGCCGCCATTGTGTTTGGATCTTTAGCGCCATGACCGGTAGCTTTACGCATTGCTGCCACGCCAGTACCGTTCTTTTCGTACATTTCAGCAGGACCATTATTCTTAGCCTTGCCAGTACGCATAGGCGAACTGTTTTTGGTTGTTGGTTTGATTTGGGTTGCCATATTAACGACCTCTTGAGCTAGACTTCTGATTCATAGCACGAGCCATATTACGACCCATAGCTTTCATTTCTTTACCAGTTACGCCGCCTTTTTTGAGCTTGGAAAGGTTTGTGCCTTTGCCGCCCTTATGTTCTTGAGCATCATGCATCTTAAAAGCTTTTTTAACGATAGCTTTATCTTGCTTGATATCTTCTTTCATGCTTTCCATCTTTGCCATGTTACTACTCCTTATGTTGTGACTACGGTTACTGTGCCTATTGTAATGGCTAAATTCAAATCATTGGGGGTAAAAGCATCTGAAAAACCTCTTGCCCCACCTACAGGATTCCAACCCCACTGCGTTTGCCGACTACCATCCTGCGGGTATCCAGCATTATTTGTACTATTACTAGCGTTAGGATTTACATATAGTCCTGTACTTCCCGATGCATAGTAGCTTACGTCTGGTCTTGGTTCCCTTACTGCTTGCGGGTCATTGACCGGATACATACCAAGTTGTAGCTGTGGATGATCTGGATCCCAACAAGTATGGCAAACTTTGACTCGATATGGTTTAGTTTTTAAAGTCTGAGTACGTAACTGTTTTAACATATACCGCTGACCACACCGGTCACATTCGGCAATCGCATATTTACCGGACGAAAATCTATTTGGCATGATTATCTGTAATAAAACATATTACGAGGTACCCACCGAGCTGGCGCTTTTTCTCTATCCTCATCCGCTGCAAGTTGGAACTGTTGCTCGTATTCGGCTTTCAAAAACGGTATCCGATTCATGTCAATATTAGGTAGTTTTTGCGCAAGGTAGAATGCCAAGCCAGCAGCCATACAAGGAATAAAACGGAATGGAATATCCTCGGTATTAACGCCTGTGCCAGAATCTTGTAAACGACGCATACGCCAGTAAATCAAGGTATATTGGGTTCCGGGATTACCAGTAGGCCAGATATTGACGTTTGGTAAGTAATTATTATAAATCAAGGCACCGGCTGAATGGGATGCAGCGGTAGTACCGTTCTGTCCACGGTAGCAATTTAATAATTGGTTAGCATTACTAGAGTTTGCCTGCCCAAGGTTTTGGTATAGGATGGTTTCGCCATCAATGTTAATATAACCTTGTGATCGTAAGTTCTGTGTAGAAGTCACATAGATAGTTGTATCTGTAGCACTAATAGGGTAGCCGCTAGCAACAGAAGTAGTAGGGGTTGCATCTACGTTTCCTGATTGCCGGTCAATCCAAATTTGAATAGGGCGCCCATAAGCGTTTTTAGTTGGAATTGTTAGATAGGTATCCCCGGAGATCCGTGTGATATTAATATCGACCTGATTTTGGCCTACGCCTTGTCTGATGA
>Ga0208867_1000598_pt1 | contig 9349 bp, 10 predicted proteins | sample CryBogCBE05Oct08_FD_185505 | JGI IMG/M metagenome (GOLD analysis project Ga0208867, IMG submission 185505) | Freshwater microbial communities from Crystal Bog, Wisconsin, USA - CBE05Oct08 (SPAdes) (version 2) | ecosystem: Environmental > Aquatic > Freshwater > Lake | place: Crystal Bog... | reverse complement strand
AACTGCTTATTTGCCAAAAGAAATGATTGTTACCAATGTAAACAATGCAGGCTCTGTAGTTTCATTGTCAACATCAACAGCTCTTGGCATCACAACCACAAATGCTGGATCACCATCTAGCTTGTTTGGTGCTTTGACAACTGCACAAATCTCTGCATTGTCAACAGCAGTTTTAGGCACAGCTTATGTTGACTCTAGCTCAACTAGCTTGGCTTATAACAACCAAACTTTATATGTTGATGTAACAGTTGCCTCTGGAGCAAATGGCACAGGAGATGTATATGTTTATGGTTATGACTTTAGCTAAAAAAGCTAAATAAATTGAAAGGGCTACTCCCAAAAGGGGTAGCTTTTTCTTTTTTAAACAGTACAATTTAATAATCTTAAAGGAAAAATCATGCCCTCAACCACAATATTGCGTGGAAATGTAAATGCATATTTCTTAGCAAATCCCTCACTCACACCATCAGCAGTAACTGGTACATCAGCATCACAAAGTTTCACAGTTCCTGGTCTTTTGACAACTGATGTTACCAATGTTTCATACAATGGTGGTGCTCAAACAGCAGGAATTGCAATTGCAAATGACTATGTTTCTGCTACAAACACTTTGACAATTCAATTTGTGAACACATCTGGGTCTTCAGCAACTCCAGCATCAGGTTCATATCTAATTGAAGTTCTCAGAAGTGATGGTCCAATACCTGTTAATGCAGTCTAATCATGGCAAATACCAGTGTTTACAGACCCATAGGTCAAACCTATGCTGTGGCAGTAACAACAACTGCAAGTAGTTCTTTGAGCATTGTCCCAGTTGGCAATGACCAGATTAACTACTGTGCATTTTTGAATACTGGCTCTACACCTATTGCTATTTCAATTTCTCCTTTAAATCCTACCAGCATTACACCTACACCAGCAGTATTGCCTACAGCAGGAAACACTAGCACATCATTTGTGCTTGGTATTTCCATGTCTCAGCCTACTGTGATTGCAGTGCCTGCTAATGGATTTAATCTGAGTGCAATTGGAACAGCAAATACTTTATATGTAATGCCTGTGGCAGATCAATCATGACAAACCAAGTAGCTTTTACAAATACAACTAACACTATTCCTGTTACTACTTTCTCTACTCAGCCAGTTATAGCAAGTGGATTTGGTACTTCACCCACAATTAAGGGAGTAAGTCCAAATTGTTTTGCTGTGACTGTGGGGGCAGGGGGAGCAGCATCTGGGACTCTCACACTCCCTCCAGCTCCAAATGGTTGGATGTGCATTGCTAATGATGTTACCAATGGTTCAGGCATATTTTTGCAACAAACATCTAGTACTACTACATCAGTCACAATGACTGGTTATGGAATTACAACTGGACTTGCAACAAATATGTCTGCTGGTGATGTCATTGTCATGACTTGCACTGCATATTAATTATGAGTGCTCCTGCCCTAACATCTGACCAAAATATCCTGCCAGTTCAGGCATATTTCAATTTAGATGGTAGTTTTAACACTTTTATAGGGCAAGGACAGCCTTTTTATGCTACTTTGAACCCAGTTCAGAGTGGTCTGACAATTACAAATAGCACAATAAATAGCACAAGCATTGGGTTAGTTACACCATCTTCAGGTGCTTTTACCAATATCAGTACCACAACAGGATCAATTAGCACAACTCCAAGCAATCCCACAGACTTGGTTAATAAAAGCTATGTTGATGCTTATATTCAAGGCTTATCATTTAAGCAACCAGCTCAAGTAGCAACTACTGCAAATATTACTTTATCTGGATTACAGACAATTGATGGCTACACAACATTAGTTGGTGATAGGGTTTTGGTTAAAAACCAGAGTACTCAGGTTAATAATGGTATTTATATAGCATCTGCAAGTGCTTGGGTTAGATCAAGTGATGCTAATACTTATGCTGAGTTGGTGGCTGCATTTCTGTTTGTGGAAAATGGAACAAGCCAATCTGGATCAGCTTGGGTTAGCACAATTCCTCAAAATGGAACTCTTGGAACAACTCCAATAACATTTACTCAGTTCAGTAATAATGCTACATACACAGCAGGAACTGGACTAACTCTTTCAAGCTATCAATTTAGCATTACTCCAGTTGGCACAGCAGGCACTTATGGCTCTGCCTCTAGTGTTCCAGTATTTGTTACAAATGCATCTGGTCAAATTTCATCTGTAACCAATACCACAATCAGTATTGCACCTAGCCAAATTAATGCAACCATTCCTAATTCTGGACTTACAAACTCCACAATTTCAGGAGTTTCACTTGGCTCTAATTTGGCTAACTTGACTGCTGGAACTAACATTACATTTAGCTCTGGCACTACTTATAATGGCTCAAGTGCAATCACAATAAATGCCTCTAGCACAATGGTTTATCCAGGTGCAGGCATACCAAATTCCACTGGCAGTGCTTGGGGTACAAGTTACTCAACCACAGGCTCTGGGACAGTTGTAGCATTGGCTACATCACCTACTTTTGTGACCCCAATACTAGGAACTCCTCAGTCTGGGAATTTTTCAACAGGGACATTCACTTGGCCGACTTTCAACCAAAACACCACAGGCAATGCCAGTACAGCCACAACAGCAAGTAACTTGGCTGGAACAACCCAGTATTCCTTGCCTTATCAGTCTGGATCAGCCACTACAGGCTATCTAAGTCCTGGCACATCTGGATCATTATTGATGACTTTGGGGGCAGTTTCTGCTCCTATTTGGGTAACAACTTCTAGCTTAACAGTTGGAACTGCAACCAATATTGCTAGTGGCACAGCAGGAGCAATTCCTTACCAAACTGGCTCAGGAGCTACTAGCTTTCTAGGTCTTGGTACTTCAGGATATGTGTTAACTGCTGGGGCATCTGCTCCTCAATACACAGCTCAGTCTAGTCTGGCAGTAGGAACTGCTACTAATTTGGCTGGAGGTGTGGCAAGCAATATTGTTTACCAAAGTGGGGCAGGAGCAACTGCTTTCTTGGCAAATGGCACAACTGGGCAAGTTTTGACTAGCAATGGAGCATCTGCACCTAGTTGGACAACTCCAACTGCCTATGCAACTGTGACTGATGACACAACCACAGCAGGCACTAGATATTTGCTTTTTGCTAATCAAACCAGTGGAAATTTGACAACTGAGTACACCAGTTCAACCAAATTAACCTATTACCCTAGCACTGGATGTATCACAAATGGACTTAATGGAGGTGCTTTCTAATGGAAATCACATGGAAAATATTAGAAATTTCTTCTGAAAATGGGCTAATTACCCATGCTAAATACTTTGTAACTGCTACTGAAGATGAAAAAAAGGTAGAAACAGAGGGTAATTGGTGGTTTCAAAATCCAGAGATTAAAGTGCCTTTTGAGCAAGTAACTGAACAAATGGTAGCTCAGTGGATTGAGGCTGAAACCATAAAAGATGGGGTAAATATTATTACCTCAAGACTGCAAGAACAGTTAAAATCTTTGGAAAAGCAAGCTGTAATTCCTCCTTGGATGCCTCAAGTTTTTACACCTAATATCTAAAAATGGCTCAGACTAATTACACTCCCATAATACTGTATAACAGTGGTACTACCACTAATGTTCCATCTGCTAGTAATTTGGCAAGTGGTGAGTTAGCCATTAATTATGCTGATGGAAAGTTATTTTATAAAGATGGCTCATCAGCAATTCAAGTAATTGGTTGGAAGACAACTCCAACAACTGCTGGAGGAACAGGATTAACTAGCTATACAGCAGGAGATTTGCCTTATTATTCATCTGGTTCTGCTCTATCTAAATTAGGTATTGGAACAAGTGGATATGTTTTGCAGTCTAATGGTTCTGCTCCAACTTGGGTAGCTCAATCTACTTTATCTGTTGGAACAGCAACAAATGCCACAAACACAGCAATCACAGATAATACAAGTTCAAGTGCTACTTGGTATCCAACAATTGTTAGTGCAACAACTGGTAATTTACCTCAGACAACATCTAGCACTAAATTAAGTTTTGTACCAAGCACAGGTACTTTGACTGCAACAAGTCATGCTGGTGCATGGGCAGGGTCAACAATTGGCACAGGATATGGTGGTACTGGACTTACTTCATTTACTGCAAATGGTGTTGTTTATGCAAGTAACACAACTACTTTAGCAACTTCATCAGCTTTTACTTTTGATGGCACAAACGTAGGATTTACAGGAAATTTAGTTCCTGGCACAGCCTCTAAAGGCATTAACTTTACTGCCAACACTCCTAAAGCTGGTATGACAAGCCAATTGCTAAATTGGTATGAAGAAGGCACTTGGACACCAAATCAAGGAAGTGGTCTTGCTTTAGTTGGGTCTTTTAGTTCAACTGGTTATTACACAAGAATTGGTAGGGAAGTAACTGTAACTGGAACTCTTGTTGGTTCAACATCTGTGGCGGCTAATGCTGGAGCAGTTTTGACAACAAATTTGCCTTTTACAGCAGGTTCTGCATACACAATTGGAAATGCAAGTAATGCCGCACAAACCTCTGTATATTTTGTTTTTAATAACCCAACAACTACTTACCTTTATGCTGGGGGAGCAATAATTGCTACAACAACAATTTATTTTCAAATGACATATTTTGTTTAAGGATTAAAAATGAGTTTAACAAAAGCAACTTACTCAATGATTTCTGGTGCTGTGGTTAACGTCCTAGATTTTGGTGCTGTAGGTGATTACAACAGAGATACTGGTACTGGAACTGATAGCACTTCTGCAATTCAAGCTGCTATTTCATATGCTCAAAATCAACCAGCAGGAACAGGTAGAGGAATTGTTTATTTTCCTGAAGGAAGTTACAAAGTAACAAGCACTTTGTCTATTGGTAATATATCTTTAGAAGGTGTTGGTTCTTATGCTTCTATTATTAATTACACAGGTTCAGCTTCTTTAATATATTGTGCTGGAGGGAACAACCATATTCAAGACTTGAGTTTGTATGGAAGCAATACTATTACAAGTTCTATTGGTGTTCAATATTACAATACTTTGCGACACAGCATGATTCGTTGCAATGTGTTTAGTTTCAACAGAGGAGTTCAACTTGAAGGTACGGCTTGTTATGGCTTATCTTTTAAAAACAATTATTTTGCAGCAAATTTATATCATGTTTATGCAGATGCAATTGGTTCTGGACAATTTGCAACAACTTGTTGGTTTACTGAAAATGAATTTATTACTGGGGGTAGTAGTTCAGTAGCATCAATTTATTTACAAGACTGTGAAGGTTTTACATTTGAACGCAATGTAATACAAAGCAATTCATCATTACACACAATTTACATTAATTATTTAAGTGGAAACGCTAATAGTTATGTAAACCATAGAATTTTAAATAACTGGTTTGAAGAAAATGGCAACAATCAAACAGGTTCATCTAACATTAGAGTTACTGGAAATTATGGGGCAATTCAAGGAATACTCATAAAAGACAACCAGTTTTATACAACAAATGCAAATAACCCAACATATTGTATTTATGCTGAAAACACAAATGGTCTAACAGTTGTAGACAATATTTGGAATCTTGGGTCAGCTTATACATTTTTATACAAATCTGGTACAGGTAACATAAATTGGAAAGTTGATAATCCATTAGTTTCTGCTGGACAACAGATGAATAAACATCTTGCTGTTGCAACATTAGGAACATCGCAAACAATCAATAGTGGCGCAACAACCCAATTGGCTTTAAATAATACTGTTGTTAATAGTTCAGGTCTTTGGGACACAACAAATTATTGGTTTTTGTGTGCTGCAAAAGGAACATATAGAGTAAATCTAAATACTACAATTCAAGATTCTACAGTTGGTCAAACATTCAACATTTTGGTTTATTTAAATGGCGCACCAATTACACTTTATTTAACTAGTGTTTGCGTTAAACAAACAACAGGAGCTGAAAATTTTTCTTTTACTGGTTATTTGAATTGTGTTGTTGGGGACAAAATTAGTTTTTGGTGCAATAACACAGGTGCATCAAACAGAAACATAACCACTGTTTCTCAATATGAAGTAGAACTAATTAATTTACAAATTTAAAAAAGGAACATTATGACCACTCAAACAGTAACTATGACACAAACTGTTGCAAACATATCTGCTGATGCCAATGGTATTGTTGCAGTGCGTTATATCAACACATACACAGATTCAACTAACAAAGTCATTCAAGAAGCTGTGGCTGGGGAATATATCAATCCTGGAGATGATTACAGCCAAAAAGATTCTAAAATTATTGCTGTATGTCAAGTTGTGCAAACCCAAGCAGTTATTGATGCTTACAAAAATGCACAAACTGTTCATATTGAATCTACAACATAAAATAAATTATGATTAACAAGGAATTATTATGAGTGTTTATTTATCATCATTTGGTGGTGCAGGAGCACAATTTTTTGATAATAATGGTGTTCCTTTATCTGGTGGTTTAATTTACACTTATGCCGCAGGGACAACAACTCCACAAGCAACTTACACTTCAAATAGTGGATCAATTGCACAAGCAAATCCTATTGTTTTAGATTCAAGTGGTAGAGTTCCTAGTGGCGAAATTTGGTTAACACAAGTATTGCTATATAAATTTGTATTGCAAACTTCTACTGGAGTAACCCTTGGCACTTATGACAATATCAGTAGTATTGTAGGAGCAATTCCACAAATAACAAGATTTACTGGGGATGGATCAACTATTAATTTTACTTTATCAATTACTCCCTCTAGTATAAATTTAACAAATGTATATATTAATGGAATTTATCAAAATAAAAATACTTATTCTATTTCTGGAACTACTCTAACATTTACTCAAGCTCCTCCTGTTACTTCTTTAATTGAAGTAAGTTATGCTTAAAGGTTTAAAATGACAACACCAAATGACATAATTAGTAGAGCATTAAAAGACATTGGTGCTTTAGAGGCTGGTGAAACACCTACAGCAGAGGCAAGTCAAGATGCTTTTGATATGTTGCAAGATATGTTAGACCAATGGTCTAATGAAGACATGATGGTGTTTTACAAAAATGAAATTATATTCCCTGTTGTTTCTGGACAAACTCAGTACACCATCGGCCCAGGTGGTCAAATTGGTGCTATCTTTACTGGAAGCATTACTGGTAATGTTCTCACTATTACTTCTATTCAGTCTGGGGGCATTTCTCTTGGTCAAACTCTTAGTGGAACTGGCATTACATCAGGTACTACTATTGTTCAAATGCTAACAGGAGCTGGGAACAATGTGAATGAGGCAGGCACTTATTTGCTTAACAAGACTTATACAAGTCCTATAACAAGTGAAACCATTAATTCATATTACCAAAGACCATTAAGGTTTAATTCAGCTTTTGTCAGGATTAATACTTATTCAAATGGTCAGCCCATTACAAATGGTGGTTTGGATTATCCTGTGTCTGTTCTTAATGTTGAGCAATATCAGATGATTGGCCTGAAGACATTAAATGGGCCGTGGCCGAAGGCTGTGTACTATGAACCCACAGAAACACTGGGAAATGTTTACCTTTGGCCGAACCCCAGCCAGGGAGAAATGCATATCTTTGTTGACCAATTGTTTCAAAGATTTACAACCCAATTTGACAATATCAATCTTCCACAAGGCTATAACATGGCTTTGAGATGGTGTCTGGCTGAAAGACTAATGCCTATGTATGGCAAAGCCTCACCAACACAGATTCAGATGATTATGAAGTTTGCGGCTCAAGGCAAGTCCACAGTAAAAAGGACAAACATGAACCCAGCAATTGTTTCTACTTATGCAGACTCACTTTTGGTTGGAAGACAAAAGGATGCAGGCTGGATACTTTCTGGGGGGTTCTTTAGATAATGGCTGATTTTGGCTTTGTCGGCCCCTCCTATGAAGCGGCCTCCATCTACCAAGAAGCACAAGAGTGCATTAATTTCTATCCAGAGATTGATCCTTTAAAGCCTCCTGGAAGTAGAGGTGTAGTTGCTTTATATCCAACTCCAGGGTTAACTAGCATCTTACAACTTAATAATGCTCCAGTTAGAGGCATGAGGACTCTTTCTGGTGGTAAATATTTAATTGTAGTTGTTGGTAATATTGTTTATTCTGTTATTTATTCAAATGGTTATGTCTCAACTCAAATAGGGACATTAACCACTTCAACTGGATATGTTTCTATAACAGACAATATTATGAGCAATACAGGTTTAAATGCTTATATTGTGGATGGTGTAAATAGATATTATTGGGTAGCATCTTCAAATTTATTTAATACTTTGCCTACAACAGATGGGCCGTGGACTGGAGCTAATGTTTGTGATGTAGTTGATAATTACATTATTTACAATCAACCTGGAACTCAAAATTGGGCGGCCACTGATTTAGGTTTGGCAACCTCTGGCAATGCTTATTATGGTACAAAAGATGGTGCTCCTGATCCACTTGTTTCACTTATTGTTGACCATAGGCAAGTATTTTTGCTTGGAGAATTTACAGCAGAAATGTGGACAGATGTTGGAAATGTAATTCCTGGCATTATTAGTTTTCCTTTTCAAAGGGTAACTGGAACATCTGTACAGCATGGGATTGCCGCTCCTTTCTCAGTAGCCAGATTTGGTGAGCAATTTGCCTTTGTCAGCCAAGACTATAGGGGTCAAAATATCATTGGAGTCATGCAAGGCTATTCTTTTAAAAGAATCAGTACCCATGCTGTAGAACAGACCCTAATGAACCAATACATAGCAGATGCTATTGCTTATACATATCAGCTAGATGGTCATGAGTTTTATGTGGTTACATTTCCAACTATCAATATTACTTGGGTATTTGATTTGGCATCTGAAATGTGGCATAAATGGCTTTCTTGGGATGGTCAACAATTTAATAGACATAGATCAAATTGTGGTGCTATTTTCAATAATGTTTATTTGGTTGGAGACTATCAAAATGGTCAAATCTATCAATTAGACAATGCTGTATATACAGAAGCAGGCAATACCATTAGAAGACTTAGAAGATGCCCACATTTGGTAACAGACTTGCAAAGGCAATATTTTGCTGAATTACAGATACAGTTTCAGCCTGGAGTTGGCTTAGAAACTGGTCAAGGTCAGAATCCACAGGCTATGCTTAGATGGTCAAATGATGGTGGTTCTACCTATTCTAATGAGCATTGGTGTACTATTGGGGCTGTAGGAAAGTACAAAAACAGGGCAATTTGGAGAAGATTAGGGCAAGCTAGGGACAGAATTTATGAGGTTAGTATTAGTGATCCAGTAAAAGCTGTGATTGTTTCTGCTAATTTGAAGGCTGAGGAGGGTGAAAA
>Ga0208867_1000593_pt1 | contig 9396 bp, 28 predicted proteins | sample CryBogCBE05Oct08_FD_185505 | JGI IMG/M metagenome (GOLD analysis project Ga0208867, IMG submission 185505) | Freshwater microbial communities from Crystal Bog, Wisconsin, USA - CBE05Oct08 (SPAdes) (version 2) | ecosystem: Environmental > Aquatic > Freshwater > Lake | place: Crystal Bog... | reverse complement strand
CACTATGTCAAAAGCACTTAACAAACGCATTGCCGACGCCTTCGCTACAATTTACGACCAGGGCGACAACGGGCTAGAGTACATGGACGGCCATATTGCAATGGACCATGTGTTAATGGAGCATTTTTACAACGACACGCTAAAGACTCTTAGCAAAGAGGACAAAACAAAAATGGCAGTAATGTTAGAGGAAGTTGTAAGCGATATGTCGTTTGACTTAGAGTCTTTTTGATGTTATAATACACACATACACTAAAAGGACTAGATCATGCACACACTGACACTGGACACCAAAGAAGCTCCCAACAAGTTTTGGGCCCTGCAAGACCGTCGTATGCGGAACTATGCCAACAAGACACTGTATACGCAGGCACAACAGATTCGTTTGGATCGCATCAAATTGGCCTTGGAGATGGTGGTGCGTGGTACAGTCTACGAAGTGAGCTTTGGCAAGAGAAGCGCTTCTGTTAAGGTGCAGGACGGTGCTTTTGTGCGTGATCCTAAAATGCTCAAACAGTTAGAAGCAGACTGGGCCCAAGAGGGCATCTACAAGAAAGTTTCAGCACAAGGGTTCCAATACCACTTGACAAGAGCTTGAAACTCTAGTATAATACTGACATACACACTAAAAAGGAGCTGACAATGTCAAACTACCCAAATATGAGCTATTGTATGTGCGAGAACACGCTGGCAGCACTGCGTCAAGTGTTGGGTGCCATGCAGGAGGAAGGCCCTATGTTCCTGCAGGATATGAGCAGGGACGAGCGTCGTGCGTTTGAGCAGTTGTTCAACGCTTGCGAAACTTTTGTCAATGTGGCAGAAGAGCTTGAAGAAGAGCTTGACACCGCTGAGTTTTGATAGTATAATACTGACATAGACAGCAAAGGAGCACACTATGGACTGGTTAGAACTTGCGCTAGAGCAGATAGTTCGGGATGTTGAAGCAGGCGACTTGACGGCCATTGCTGAACTCTTGAAGTTTGTGCCCGAAGAGAATCTTATTGCTTTTTTACCTGAGGAGATCCAAAATGCCTAATTGGTGCTATAACACGGTGGAACTGACCCACGAAGATCCCAAGATGATTGCTCGCGCTCGTGCCGCGTTCCTGGACAAGGGCTTGTTGAACGAGTTCGTGCCCATTCCTGAAGAGTTGAAGATTGTAGCAGGCTGCTTAGGAGAAGGTGCTGAACAGACGGCGCTCGAAGCACAAGAAGCCCGTAACCTAGAGAAACACGGCTACCGCAACTGGTATGACTACTGCGTCAACGAGTGGGGTACCAAGTGGGATGTCACTGGACAAGAAATCAATGATATCCCTAACGGTGTGATCCTAACCTTTGACTCTGCTTGGGCACCGCCCACTGGTGCTTACGACAAGCTCTTAGACTTGGGCTTTGAAGTTCGTGCCATGTATTACGAGCCCGGTATGGGGTTCTGCGGTGTTTGGGACAATGGCCAAGACGATGAGTATAGTTTGGGCGGCTTGAATAGCGATGAAGTAGCGGCGCTCTTGCCCCAAGAGTTGGACGAAGCCTATGGTATCTCTGAGTCCATTGCTGAGTATGAGGACGAGGAAAATATCGACATCGAGTTAAACGGTGGGATTGACAGCATCAACGAATGATGTTATAATACATACTTCAACACTAGGAGCACACTATGAGCATTCAAACAGTTACCGCAGAAATCATCGCAGGCAGTTTTACCAACGACGAATTGGCCAGCATCATCGACGCTGTCAAGTATGCTCGTTCACGCCTACAGAAGCAGACCATTCGTAGCCTCATGTTGGGCGACCATGTGAACTTTACTTCTAGCAAGACTGGCCGCAACATCACCGGCACTGTCAACAAGATCGCCCAGAAGTATGTCACAGTCCGCACCGTAGAAGGACTTTGGAAGGTGCCTGCTAACATGCTGACCTTGATCGAAGAGCCAGAAATGGCTTGACAATAAGGCCCTTTGGCCTTATAATACACATATACACACTAAGGAGCACCACTATGCAATACTATGACACACTGACTAAGTTTGAACGCAACGGTTTGACTGTCATCGTTGACAAGACCTATGAGGACATCAGCCCACGGGACTTGTTTGAAGAATCAGATGTTGATGAGATCATTCGCAAGATTGATCGTGGTATCTACGATTGGTTTATGTTGCGAGTGCGTGTCATGTTCGACGACTTGGAACTAGCCAGTGAGTATTTGGGTGGATGTTGCTATGAAGACGCCCGTGAGGTGCTCACTGACGGCGTGGCTGACGATTTGATTGGTGAGGCCATGGCTCACGCCCAAAAGCGAGTCGCTGACTTGGCCAATAAGTTCACCCTGAAGACCTGGGAATTTGGAATGGTTGACAAAGAGTTAGCTTGAGGGTATAATATAGTTTTACACACACAGAAAGGTCAGTTATGCGTTATTCATTGCTTTTGACGGCGCTGGCTGCGGCCAGTTTGGTTGGTTGTGCTCAGCATCAACTTCAACCGGTTCCTGCGCCCGAGCCCATTCGCGTGGTACCGGCACAAACCTACACCGCACCCCCTCCGCCCACCTATGTTGCTCCTCCCCCAGTAGAAGCTCCCAAGGTCTACAAGTTGAAGAACTATGATGGTCCCGAGGCTATGACCAATCAAGAAGTGCTCGAAGCACAACGTGAGTGCCTGCTTCGTAAGATGCGCCCACACGTGACCAAACTGGCTGTTCGCACTGAATACAGTTCGGTTATGGTTCCTGTCAGCGTAGAGTGCGAGCCTTTCTAATATGCGCTCACTAGTAGCCATTGCCTTGTTGGGCGTAAGCACTGCAGCTTCGGCTCAGCAGTACTACTATCCGCCCAACAAGATGTTCAATGTCAATACAGTGTCGTCAGCGGCCTATGCTCGAGCATCCTACGATCGTTCGGATGCGTTTGCTATGGCAGAGCAGATCCATCGTCAGGTGCAGGCACAATTGCAGCAGCCTGTACAGGTAGTATACATTGATCGCCCGGTGCCAGTGCAGCAGCCAGCACAGGTAGTCTATGTTGAACGCCCTGCGCCTGTGCAACAAGTGGTTCGAGTCGAAGAAGAAGTTAGCCCTCGCGATGAGTACATCAAAGAGTGCCAACGTTATGGTATGAGCCGAAGCCGTTGTATTAATATTTGGGACGATAAGATTCCCGAATACGATGAGCCCAAGCCCGTGGTCAAAGCAGCACCAAAGCCTGTGGCCAAGAGCACCTACAAGCCTGCTCGTGATGAAGACATTGTCATTGAGTACAAAGAAAAGCCCGCTCCTGTGGTGTTCAAACACGAAGAGCCCAAGGTCAAACCTGCTCCTGTGCCTGCTGATGTGCAGTTGACCAATGAACAGGATCGATTGACCAAGATGGGTATCCCAATCATCAGCGGTGTTCGCTCTGCCCAAAAGCAAGAAGCGCTGAAAGATCATCAAGGCGCTGACGGTCGTTGGTACACTGCAGCAGGCAATCCTGTAGCCGAGCGCAGTCATCACCTCACCGGCAACGCCATTGACACAGGTCCTTTGAATGCCAGTCAGCGTCGACTGCTAGCAGAGAACGGTTGGTTCCAACCTATTCCGCAACAAGATCCCAATCACTGGGAAAAGATTAATTCAACTGTGATAGCGAGTCGATGAAAACAAATGAAATTCTCCAATGGTGCGGCACTGCTTGCTTCATGGCCATGTACGTATTAATGAGTTTCTTTCCTGAACTGCACCCTTGGAACATCGTGGCTGGGTTAGCCGGCGGCTCGTTCTACATGGCTTGGAGTTTCCGTGTCCGCAACAAACCGCAGATCATCACCAACGGAGTGGGTATCTTTGTCTGTGTCTGCGGATTGATCAAAGCATTCGGTTGACATCAGCCTGCTTCGGTTGTATAATACATACATCGAAACAAGGAGTAGGTATATGATCACAGAAGCACTCGAAACTGTCACAGCAATCAGTCAACAACTGCAGATGCCCATGCTGGAGACTTTGATATACATCAAAGGGCACACCGAAGAGTTTAGCCTGCGTGAGTTGCGCGATTTCTACATTGTCATGGCAGACTTTGAAAAACTCTTGACACCTGCTTGATTTGATTGTATAATACAATTTTAGGAGCAGAGATGATCACAGCAGAGCAACTTCGAACTCTTACATCATTCACAGCAGAATCTCTCAACATGCTGACAGGTGAGATGTACTCTAGTGCTAGGTTCCTGGGCATCACTAATGGCGGCGAGTTCTGCTATAGTGTGGTCTTCCGTGTCCAGGATGGCACTGACAGCAAGAAGATCTTTTTGAAGTACGATCAAGAAAAACATAAGATTTTGGTTGACAAGGCTGACATTTGGCATTATAATTAACGCTTACTTACACACACTAGGAGTATTACAAATGGGAACACGAAGCACTATCGCATTGGAATTCGCAGACGGCACAGTTCAACAGATCTACTGCCACTGGGACGGCTACTTGGAACACAATGGCGCTATCCTGCGCGATCACTATTCAGATCCTTTCGTATTGCGCGATTTGATTGACATGGGTGATATGAGCTCACTGGGCAAGGTCATTGGTGAGGCACATCCCTTCAGCCCACATGTTACTAAGGACAAAGAACTAAGTGACGAAGAAAACGATTGCCTTGCAGCAGAAGCCAAAGCATTATACGAAGCTGCTCGCGAAGCAGGCTACTGCACGTTCTACGCACGTGATCGCGGCGAGACTGGTGTAAGTGCCAAGAAGTTTGCTGACTTCGAGGACTACAGAAAGAATCACCAGTATGAAGAATACGAATACATCCTGCGCAACATTGACGGCCGGGCCACTTGGTTCGTTGATGATCACGGTAGCGGCTATATGCCTTTGACTGAGGCATTTGCCAAAGAGGAGATCATGGCATGAGTAAATTCCTAGCAGGGTTCATCACAGGCATTGTGATTGCCACTGTAGGGTTCGGCGGGGTCGCCCGAATCCTCGATCACAGCATCGAAAAGGTCAAAGAAGTTTCTAAGGAGAGCGCACAATGAGCATCAGTTCCAAACTCTATTACGATATTCAGGAGATGTATATCGAGGGCTACAAGCCCTTTACCATTGCAGCCGCATTGAACATCGACATCGATTTGGTCTACGAATGGATCGAAAGCGAACATATCGCACAGGGTGAGTTCGATCCCTATGAAACTATCAACAGTTGATTGTTGTAAAAATACAACAACAAATTGGTTGACATTCGGATAGGTTGACAGTATAATATATACATAAGTTAGAAGATTAACTTATATTTTTAACACACACAGAAAGGTATTTTATGTCTACATTTAAGGTTGTTGGTACTTCTAAACTCAATGGAGTGACCAAGGTTCGTTTTGCCAATGATATGACTCGTGTCAAGGTTCTCCAAAAGAACGATCACACTGAGATTGATTTGGTTGAGTTGGTTGAGCCCATGAGCAAGGCCGATGCCGTTGCCTACTTGATCAAGATTGACTTTGCCAATGGTCGTGCTGATGTTGCACAGGCACTCGCCGAAGCTTCTGACAAGCGAATCGAAGGCGCCAACAAGGAGCCCCGTAAGACCAAGGAAGCCAAGAAGCCCAAGAAGGCACCCGCTCCTAAGGCTATCACCATCGAAGGTATCCGTGCCAAGGCACAGCCCATCGAGATCCCCCAGGTAGCCGCTGACGAGAAGTCCAAGGCAGAGATCCAAGCAGAGTTGGATGCCATGGACGACGCACCGTATTGATCACAGGGGGCCCAGCCCCCTTTTAAGGAGCACCTATGAAGACTATTCTATTCATCGTGCTGGTCGGCGTGGTCGTTGCACTGGGACCGCTGATCAGCATCTGGGCATTGAACACTCTGTTCCCTGCTTTGAACATTCCCTACACTTGGGAGACTTGGGCCGCTGTGGTTCTGGTCAAGAGTTTCCTTACCGTCAACATCACTACCAAGAAGGATTGATCTATGAGCAAGCTCGCACTATTCGGTCGTCCCTATGTTCCCTTCGATGCTCACAACAAGGATCATCGTCGTTGGTTCTATGAGTTCCAACAGAAGCGAGCCTGGGGCCATTGTCCAGTTCGATTCATCATTCCCGATGACGGCGGTGATTTGATTACCCTGTGCCAGCGTCGTCTTGTGGACTTCTACAGCACAAAAGAATTTGGTAAGATTGAGGCTTGATTAATTATCACTCTCCTGTTATACTATATAAAAGGAGAAACATATTATGAGTTTCATTACATTAAAAACAACACAAAAAGAGTTCTTGGAACAATACCTACGCGGTACCGGTCGTTCGATCAGTGCTCGTCAAGCAGAAGCAACCTATGGTATCAAGAACATTCGCGCTCGTATGACAGAACTTCGCCAAGCAGGTTTGAAGGTCAATCGTACCGTAAACACAGAAGGCCGTTCAGCCTACTCTGTTAGCGCTCGTGATGTCAAAGGTAGCCGCGCCGCTATCTTTGCTTGAGTTTCGGGGGTAGTGTCCCGAAAGAGATCCGGTTGCTCCCCGGATCATGTTAGTGTGGGAAAGGGCCGCTCGGGAGAGTCGCCCTTTCTTTTTGGTTGCAAGTTCTGGACACTGATGTTATAATACACTCATAGGGAGCAAGAAATGCAGTATACATTGATCACCACACAGGGACAAATCTTTCAATTCTTCCTCAAAGCCGTGGCTGATACCTATCAAGCAGCCTACGGTGGTGTTGTTTTTTCGCAACAAATTTTGGTTGACACTGAACTGGTTTGATGGTATAATACATACATCGCAACAAGGAGCACACACTATGGCCTACACCGTTTTCAAGCACAATACAGAGTATGGTCCACGCAAGGGTTTGGAAGGTCCATTCCACTATCCCAACGGGCAGGTGCTTTACTATGATCCACGAGCAGGCGAATACTGGGATCCCCGTACTGATTTCTATGTGCCCAACGATGAAGTAGCCCGACTACAGAATTCGATCTTTGACATCGTGCGTGGTTGACAACTCATCCAAACGGCAGTATAATACATACATCGCAACAAGGAGCACACACTATGAACGAACGAATCGCAAAACTATATGACCAAGCAACCATTTTAGAAGGCAATGGCGACTACGTGGCAGGTGAATTGGATCCTGTAAAGTTCGCCGAGTTGATTGTCAAAGAATGTATGTATGTAGGTCGCTTATCTCAGATTAACAACGGCCTTGTTGATTCAGATATCAAAGACCATTTTTACGGAGTTGAAATCGGTTGACTTTTAACCCAAACGGCAGTATAATACATACATAGACAGCAAGGAGCACACTATGGACTGGAACTTAGAAGGCAAGCGTATAAACGGTATCTACTTGGGCTTGTTCCCATTCAAGGGCATGGTCATGGAAAGCCGTGTCAAATACGGTGGACAAGTCCAGCACACCGTGGCGCTGGACGAGACCATCAAGGTCTTCGGTGAAGTTCGTGAATACATCCTTGTGGATACAGGCACTGGCGAGATCAATCGCATCCTGGACGAACAGGACGACATGTTCGATCGTATGACCCCACAAGAGCAAGAAGCTTTCTTGTATGGCTATGAGATGGCCAAAGAAGACACCTACTACGGAGCCTAATATGAAAGACCTAATCAAACTGTTCACAATGTTCACTCTGATCATCCTGGCCTTTACCCTAGTATTCCTAGAGCCAGCGGAAGCCAAGACCCGCTGCCTCAAGTGGGAAAAGAGCACTCGCAGTGAGTTGATCTGCGCAGAGTGGCGCTGGTAAATCGGTTGACAAGAACTCCAAATCGCAGTATAATACACACATGAAACAGAAATACCAAATTATGCGTGAGACTACCATGTGGGAAGATGGTAGTATGGACACAGGTCGCCATGTCTACATCTTCTCTAACTATAAGAAGGGCGCTCGTGATGCCAAGGTCGTGGCCTTCTGTGGCTTTGGCCGGCATCCTGTTCGCAAGTATCCCAAACCCATCGTCATTGACCTGCGTGGTCGTACATTTGAGGAAGTAGTATGAACAAAGAAGAAATCACCATCACCGGACTTACACCTATCCAAAAGATGATCTGCGAACTGCTATGGCGTATGCCTTCTATGCACGCCGTAGAAGATCTCTGCAAGGCCGGCGGCGCCGAATACTATGCCATGCGAGATCTCATGGTAGCGGCACAGTTCGACAAGGACGACAGCATTCAAGAAGGCCTCAAAGAATACTTGACAGGTCTTTGAAATTCAGTTATAATACACTCATACACACTAACAAGGAGCTATCATGTACGACTTTATCCGCCCTATGGAACTGAAAGACGCTATCAACTACCTGGGCGCCGCTCGTAAAGCCTACAACAAGAACACAGGTGAAAAGCTCTCCTTCAAAGGCGCATTTGACATGATCGACGAGTGTGCCTGTAATGTAGGTACCAACAAGGACTTGGCCATGATGAAGGCCATCCGAGCTTATATCACAGCTGAGTTGGAGGAGCGTGAAGCAGAGCTGTGGAAGTTGATGTCCACGGTAGTAGACAAGAACGCCGTTAACAAGATGCTCAAAGATGATACGCTGTTTGAAGACAGCGACGAGTATCAGATGGCTGACGAAGAATGTTATTAAACGGTTAGTACGAACGCAAAATTCAAGAAAGACTAATATGAACAAGACTGCACCATCCTCTACCGGCGGCACTATTACCTACACCAAGACCGGACTTATCCACAAGGCGGGCAGCACCTACAGTGGCAAATTGGCTGCACTGGAAGCAAAGAATAAGCCTAAAAAAGGTTGACACCCTGCCCTACTGAGAGTATAATACATACATCGCAACAAGGAGTAGATGTATGTTCAAAACAGATGCACAAGTAGAGTTTGAAAAGGTTCTCAAAGAGTTCTCGGCTACAACCTATGAAGTCTACGGTAGTCACTCTTATGCCACAGGCTATTATGAAAGCCTCATGGTTGAGATGTTCCGCTCACTGAGCAAGAAGTCACAGCAAGAACTGATTCGTGACATGGACCTGGCCACAGAACGTCAACACGAAATTATGTTGACAAAGGCCTAATTAGGCCTTATAATACATTCATCAACACTAAGGAGCACTCTATGAAGAACCCCATACCCAAGTCCAATATGTTCGCTACTCCCATCAACTTGGAGGCGCTGATGTTGCAGATCGATAACATCTCCAACCGGAGTGAGCGTGCCACTGTTATGACCTACGTTATGATGGCCTTGAACACCGCACACAATTTAGTTGAACAAGAACTCGAAAAAGAGTTGACAGAAGTCTAAAAGAGCAGTATAATACTGACATAGACAGCAAAGGAGCACACTATGAAAAACAAACTAACAGTAGCAGAATTGATCGCAATCTTGAGCAAGTTGGATGGCACGATGGA
>Ga0208867_1000586_pt1 | contig 9474 bp, 9 predicted proteins | sample CryBogCBE05Oct08_FD_185505 | JGI IMG/M metagenome (GOLD analysis project Ga0208867, IMG submission 185505) | Freshwater microbial communities from Crystal Bog, Wisconsin, USA - CBE05Oct08 (SPAdes) (version 2) | ecosystem: Environmental > Aquatic > Freshwater > Lake | place: Crystal Bog, Wisconsin... | reverse complement strand
ACTTATTACCACTGGAAAATCAGCAGGCGTCACATCAACGGGAGCTACCAAATAATGTCTATCGATACTCCAACTCCGACTCTCAAGACCGCCGCAACTGATTATTGGGCCCGGGTTAAATCCGGCAATATCGGATCACTTCCTGCAGTTCTCGGACTCATCGCGCTCTGCGGAGTCTTCACGGCGCTGAGCTCGTCATTCCTCACACCCGGAAATTTTGCAAACCTGCTGACCCAGGCAGCTGGCGTCATTGTTATTGCAATGGGCTTGATCTTCGTCCTCTTATTGGGTGATATCGACCTTTCTGCTGGTTATTCAGCTGGTGTATCCGGAGCCGTCCTCGTCATTCTCGTGACAAATCATCATTGGTCATGGGCTCCTGCACTAGCAGTCTCGATCGTAGCTGGCATTGTTATGGGCTCGGTTATTGGCTGGCTTGTCTCTTACTTGGGTATCCCATCATTCGTCGTTACCTTGGCGATGTTCTTAGCCTTCCAAGGAATCCTTCTTCTCTTGGCTGGCGAGGGTGGAACAATTCCAATCAGCGATACAACCGTTCTTGCTATTGAAAATAGCAATATGAAGCCACTTATTAGTTGGGCCTTCTATATCGGCGCTTCAGCGCTGTATGTCCTCTCTGGGCTTCGTAAGATCGCGATCCGCCGCAAAGCAGGGCTAAAGACTGAACTCGTCCAGCTCTGGGTATTTAAGACCGTTGGACTTCTCGCTCTCTGTGGAGCAGCAGTACTCGCACTCAATGCTGAACGCTCGAATAACGTGAAGATCGTCTCCCTCAAGGGAATTCCCGATGTTGTCCCACTGATCTTGGGCATTCTCGTCGTTGGCACCTTCTTCCTCTCTCGCACTTCTTATGGCCGACACCTCTATGCGGTTGGCGGAAATGCTGAGGCGGCTCGTCGCTCTGGTATCAACGTTAAGCAAGTTCGACTCATGGCCTTTGTCATCTGCTCGGCACTTGCTGCCATAGCGGGCTTGATCTTTGTATCCCGTGCCAACTCGGTATCACCAACAACAGGTGGAAATGCAACTCTTCTCTATGCAGTGGGTGCAGCTGTTATTGGTGGAACTTCACTCTTTGGCGGCAAGGGCAAGATGCGCGATGCGATCCTCGGTGGTCTCGTTGTTGCTGTTATTGATAATGGCATGGGCCTACTCGGGTACTCAGCAGGTATTAAGTACATCGTGACTGGCCTCGTGCTACTCGTTTCAGCTGGCGTCGATGCGCTCTCCCGCCGCGGTGGAGCCAATTAAAGTCGCCGCTGTAATCTGAGAAAAATTTCATAAAAAAGAGCTAACCGGTAGCGGTTAGCTCTTTCGCTAGTGCGGAAGGTGGGACTTGAACCCACACGCCGAAGCACAGGTTCCTAAGACCTGCGTGTCTGCCATTTCACCACTCCCGCGAGCGACTAACAGAACTGAATAAAGATTTCACGTTAGTAACCCCAGTTTAGGCGATCACCCCCACTCTTCCAAACCGAAGCAAATAGAAGGAGAATCAGCACATGACAACAGCATCTTTGACTCCCAAGCCTTCCGACAAATTTACCTTCGGCCTCTGGACTGTCGGCTGGCAGGCCGCCGATCCATTTGGATCTGCCACTCGTGCTCCCCTCGATCCCATTCGCACCGTGAATGAGTTAGCGGCACGTGGCGCATACGGTCTCACCTTCCACGATGATGATTTGATCCCATTTGGATCTAATGATTCTGACCGCGATGCTCAGATTCATCGCTTCAAGAAGGCGCTCGCCGATACTGGGATGAAAGTTCCTATGGCGACCACGAATCTCTTCTCACATCCAGTCTTTAAAGACGGTGCATTAACATCGAATGATCGCGATATTCGTCGCTATGCAATTCGAAAAGTCATGCGCAATATTGATCTTGCAGTAGATCTCGGTGCAGAGATCTATGTCTGCTGGGGTGGACGCGAAGGTGCGGAAACTGATGCAGGCAAAGATCCCATCACTGCGCTAGAGCGTTATCGTGAAGGCTTTAATATTCTCGGACAGTACGTGATCGATCAAGGTTATAACCTGAAGTTCGCAATTGAACCAAAGCCAAATGAACCTCGCGGCGATATCTACCTTCCTACTATTGGCCACGCTTTAGCATTCATCGAGACTTTGGATCATCCAGAGATGGTTGGCCTTAACCCGGAAGTCGGTCATGAGCAGATGGCAGGTCTCAACTTTGTTCATGGAATTGCCCAAGCACTCTTCCAAGGCAAGCTCTTCCATATCGATCTCAATGGTCAGCACGGTCCTAAGTTCGATCAAGACTTAGTCTTTGGCCACGGCGATCTTAAGAGCGCCTTCTTCCTTGTTGATCTACTCGAGCGAAATAATTATGCAGGTCCTAAGCACTTCGATTACAAGCCATTCAGAAATGAAGATGATGCCGGTGTTTGGCAATCAGCCTCGAACAACATGCGCACCTACCTCGCACTGCGTGAACGCGCAAAGGCATTCCGCGCCGACCCACGTGTTATTGATGCAATGAAGGCTGCGCGATTAGATCAACTCGCAGTTCCTACTCTTGCGGCAGGTGAAACCTGGCGCGATCTTGGCGACCCAAGCTTCGATCTCGAGGGCGCTGCTGCTCGCGGATCAGGATATGAACTCCTTGATCAACTCGCTATCGAGCATTTGATGGGCTTTACGGCCTAATCTGACTTGATGCACGTGCAGTGAAAGTAGTTGGTATGACTCGCTCTTCGTAGGGACTCTTTCTTCCATCGAGTCTCTCGAAGAGAAGGTCAGTAGCGATCTTGCCCATCGCTTGAATCAGCAGTAAGAAATAAAGGAGCTGACATGTCCAGCAAGAACTACGACCTCTCCCCCTTCGCTGGTTGGAAGCGCGCCCTTGCAGAGCGCTGGATTGCGATTGGTGCTGACGAACTTCTTGCTGCAATACAGGTTGATTTCGAGAAGGAGTTTCTTGGCCCCTTAGCTGCATCATCTGCAGAGAGCGACCCCTACGCCGAGTATGAATGGGTGATCTTTAAACACCATGCAATTCAACCGGGCGTGCTTCATGCTGCACCGCTTTCGGTAACGCAAGCACCTACCCTCTGGGAAGAATGGTTCTTCGTCGATAACGAGATACATCACCATGAGCTTCGCAATCATCCGCATCCTGGTGAAGAGCATCAATGGAAGGACCACGATGATGAACATCCAGCAGTAGTCCTTGATGTTCAGTGGCACTACATCAACGATCCCGATCTACGCCCCTTTTTGCTCCGCTAACGAGCAAGACTATTTAGCGACAGACCCTTTGATAGCGGCGACTGTCGAGTCGTAGGTCGCCTTTGCTGCTGCAACTGCTGACTTAAATGCAGACCAAATCTGGTTAGAGCTATTTCGGAAATCTGAAAATGCGAGAGTGCGAACATTATTGTCGTGTGGTGCAGCTGCCAGCGCCTGGTCACGGATACTGCGGGCATCCGCAATCGCCTTATTAGCGCCATCGAGTGCGCTCTGAACGGTAGCTTTGTAGGTCGTCAATGCCGTTGCAAGAGCGGCCTTCTGATCAGCGGTGAGCCCATGGGGCTTGTGAGAATTTTGCGGTTGAACTCCACCTGCTGAAGGAGAGGTTGATGGCGCAGGAGTTGAAGGAGCAGTTGGCGCAGGTGTCGAACCGACTGCAGATGCGAAATTTGCGGGGGCAACGGCAGAGAGAATTGAGGCAGCGGAGATCGCACAAATGAAGATCTTTAACTGACTATTCATAGATGAAGTATCTCATATTTACTCTTCTCAGCAGACTGTGAGCCTTCCTTTATCTGGTCGCGTTACAGTGAGGTATGGCAAAAAGGGGTGACTCTCGTATCTTCCCGCGCCCTGCCCTATTTACCCGGCCTACCCTAGTGATCTCACTTATTGCGTTGATCTGCGCAACAGTGATCGCTCCCAAGACTTTTCTTCAAAGTGCCAAGGCCAGTCCACTCAGAATTGAGACAATTTCAACCAAAAAATATGCATCGGGCTCGCTCGTAGACCTTCGGGTATCAAGCCCCGAAGTGGATTATCCGATGCGCGATATTTATACATGGACTCCACCGATCGGCGACGTAGACCCGAGAACTCTTCCCGTTGTCTATTTTCTCCATGGTTGGCCAGGTTCACCTTCTTCGATGATTGCGGGAGTAACCGCATCACTCCTCAAGGATTTTCAATCCGGTACCAAACCATTCATCGCCGCATTTCCCGATGGGAATGCAAAGACTCATTTCGACTCTGAATGGGCTGACAGCAGTGATGGCAAGGCAATGATTGAAACCTGGCTAACAACAAATGCCATAACAGCGGTTGAAGGTGATCGGATTCGCTCGCGCAACGAGCGAGCAATCGTAGGGTTCTCGATGGGCGGTTATGGCGCTGCCATGATTGCGCTTCATCATCCGGATCTCTTCAGTCAAGTAACGACTCTGGCAGGCTACTTCTTGGTTGATGATCTCACTGGCGCATTCAAGGGAACTCAAAAGATAAATTTTCAAACTCCCAATAACTTCATGGGGGTAGCTAAAGAACTTCGTTGGTACGTTGCCGAAGCAAAGGATGACTTCACGACCCCCATTCACGGTGAGATGGTCAGATGGAGCAAGAAGTTAATCGCCTTGAAGATTCCCGTAACGACCCATTCACCAATTGGGGGACATTCATTTACCTTTGTCGGAAATGAGGCACTGCTCTTTGCGAAATGGTTTACCTGGCCAGCCACTCCCCTGCCTGCGCCAACCGCTCCATCAGATTCCCCATCTCCCTCACCTCGAGATAGCCCCGTTCCCCCACCATCGCCTACTCCCGCCGCCTCATAGCTTCTGGGACCCCTCTTCCTCGACTTCCTCAACCTTATTCGGTTCACATAGAATCACGTCGTTGCTCAGCGGATCTGAGCAGAGTGAATGACTAGCGAATGGAACTCTCATGGCACGTAAAGGTTTTCTCTCCTGGGTCGGTTTTAATGGTGAGAGTGCGCCATCGGTAGGCACTTCAGGCGAAGTCCCAACAACAGGTGCCCTCGATCGAATCCGCGAATTAGAAAGCCAATTGGCTGATCTTCGCTCTCGCAAAGACATCACATCCCTCACTCGCGAAGAGTTTGAAATTCTCGCCACTGAAACTGCGATGAACCTCGTAAAAACTGCGCAAAGTCGTGAGAAGAACGCAACGACGCAAGCAGCAAAAATATTGTCGGAGAGCTCCCGAATTGCTCAGGAGGCAACGGCAACGGCAGAAGCAAAAGCCAAATCAATTCTGGCTGGAGCAGAGTCGCGCGGCCGAAAGTATCTAGAAGCAGCTCAATCTGAAAGCCAAGAGATAAAGAGTCAGGCCGAACAGATGGCACGCTCCCTCTCTGAAGCGGCTCGGAGGGAAGTTGAAGCTTTAAGGAGTAAAACTCAGGAAGAGGTTGAATCGATGCTGGCAGCAAAGAAGCGTGAGGCTGCAGCAATCACCTCGAGTGCAAAGCATGAAGCAGAGGTGCTTGTCTCCGACGCAACTGCAAACATTGCCAACTATCGAAACTGGCTCGTTTCTGCAGTCGCTGAGTCTGAAAGATTATATAAAATTCAGACACAATCTCTCTCTGCTGCACAGCAGGCGATTGAACAATCACGCCAGCGCCTTTCGCATGCCTTTGAAAAATTAGCTTCACTCACTCAGGAAGTTGAAGAAAATCTCAACGAGAATAACGCTCCTCGTGTCCCTGAATTCACTCGCACTCGCACACTAGCCAGCACGGCGACCGGTGATGAAGCTCTCGCGACAAAGGTTGATACAAAAAAGAGTGTAAAAGCTGTGACGCCAAGAAGGGCAACCTCCGCGAAGAACACTTCTCCCAAGCGGCCGGTAAAGAAGACTGCTGGGAAGAGTGTCAAGAAGAGCACAAGAAAGTAAATGCCTCCTGCAAAAAAAGGAGTAGATCAACGGCATATCAGGCCCATCGATGGCTTGCGAGCGGTGGCAGTTTTTGCAGTACTCCTCTATCACCTCGGGATTAATTGGATACCGGGTGGTTTCCTCGGAGTAGATCTCTTCTTCGTCATCAGCGGATATGTGATTACCCGCCTTATCCTCGACTCAATCGAACAATCGAGCGCACTCGACCTACGTGCCTTCTTCTTTGCTCGGGTAAGACGTCTCTATCCAGCTCTCCTCTTCATGATGGCAATCTCAACCTTTATCATCGCTGCCTTTGCCCCTGAGGCGATACACCAATTTTTATCTGACATCCCTTATGTGCTTACGGGAACAAATAACTGGCACCTCGTCGCGATTCATCGAAATTATTTTGAAACAGTTGGGCGCCCACCACTGCTTCAGCACACCTGGTCGTTGGGGGTTGAATTCCAGTTCTATGTGATTTGGCCACTAATTCTGATTTTCGCTCTCAAGTATTTCGGTAAGAAGAACCTGGCAAAGGTAGCGCTCTTTATTGCGGCGATTTCTGGAGTGGCGCTCTTTATCTTCTCGCTCGCTGTCGATGCTAGTTCCTCAAGTAACAAAATTAGCCATATCTACTTTGGAACAGATACTCATAGCATCGGCCTCTTCTTAGGTTCGGCTCTCGCCGTCAGCTGGGTTCCTCAAAATCTCTCTTCGGTCATCTCTCAGAGGGCGCAAGATTTTGTCGATGGGATCGGTGTCTTTGGACTCATTGGACTTCTGAGCGCCTTTCTCTTTATTGATGAGAGCAATCCGACTCTCTACCGAATCGCATTTCCCGTCGCGGGTATTTTCGGGTGCGCGCTGATCACCTCTCTTGTCCACCCCGCATCACGGTTTGCCCCCTTGATGAGCGCACGTTGGTTGTTATGGATTGGCGAGCGGTCATACGGAATCTATCTTTGGCACTGGGTCATCTTTCAAGTCACTCGTCCAAGCATTGACTTAGCTGGCGAGCAATGGGCCATTAATGGTGCACGCATATTAATTGTCCTAGCACTAGCGGATATCTCTCTGCGGTGGATCGAGGTTCCGATTCGCCGAGGAGTGCTCGCGAACTACCTGAGAGGTTTGAAATATCGCACCCCTCAAGTTCGCAAGCGAGCGAAAGCAACAATCTCACTCTCTATTGTGCTGGCACTACTTGCTACTTCAGGTGCCTCGTGGGCAGCAATTTATCGGGCCGACCGAGGTGTCAATGCAAACTCTGAAAAGGTGACGACGGCACTAGCAAAGCCTGCCCCATCACTTCCGGGGATTCCTGGCCTTTGGGTGACTGGTGATTCCGTCATTTTGGGCATTCATGAGAAGCTCGCAACGCATTTTCCTATTGCACTTATCAATGCTCGCGTAGGGCGACAGATCGATGAACTCATTACAGTGGTGAAGCAAGATCAGCCACAAGTGGCCCATAGCATCACAATTCTCGATTTAGGCAATAACAATCACCTGACCGAAGATTCTGTGAAAAGTTTGCTTGATCTTTTGAAAAATCAGCCGAAAGTCATCTTGGTCAATACCGCCGTGCCCCGACCATGGGCGGCTGATAACGATGCCATTATCTCTCGAATCGCTGCACAGTATTCAAATGTAGCGATCGTCGACTGGGCGAAGATTTCAGAAGGACACCCTGAATTCTTTGCACCAGATGGTGTTCACCTAGTAGATGCCGGTAGTAGCGTCTACGTCGCAGCGATCATGGATCACCTTCCGAAGGAGCTGCTCTCCCAAGGATCACATTGATAAGAGTGAAGAGTGAGAGTGAAGAGATAGAAAAAGCCCCTTCCTGGAATAATCTCCGAGAAGGGGCTTCGTACTTTTTAGAGGTTATGCATATTGGCCAGGAAGTCCGAAGACCTTACCTGCCACAACCTTGCCGTCTGAGTAGACAGCAGAGACTCGGAACGATGACCAACCATCGGTTCCACCCTTTGTAATGTCAAGCGAGAGTTGAGAAGCAGGAACTGTTGAGATGAGCTTCCATGCTCCACCATTGGATGAGATCTCAACATTGAAGTTAGTGAGACCAGTAGAACCAGAATCAGCCTTCCAGAAAATCGTGGCTCCCGTTGCTGTGTAATGAGCAACGATGCCAACTGGGGCAGGATGAGCGTTATCTGCAGCGCTAGCAGAGCCGGCAGCAGGAGTTTGTGATGCTGATGTAGCAGAGCTTGCTGAAGAAGCGCTAGCAGAAGCTGAAGCGCTAGCGGAAGCAGATGGCGATGCTGATGTCGACGTTGTGCTTGTTGATGTTGAGTGGTTGCGTGAAATAACAGCAACCGCGAGCAATACGATTCCAACGATCACTGTGATAACAACGCGTGATGATGAGCGCTGAGCTGATTGAGAAGTCTGAGAAGTTGTAGCGGAAGACTTTGCAGGTGCCTCGCTCTTTGCAGCAGGTGTTGTAGAGATAGCTGTAACACTGCGGCCATTGGTTCCTGGAACTGGCGGAATAATGATCTTCTCTGCTACCGAAGCGGTGCTCTTCTTGGCGGCACTCTTCTTCGCAATTTTTTTAGCAGGTGCCTTCTTGGCAACCTTCTTAGCTGTGGCCTTCTTAGCTGTGGCCTTCTTAGCTACCTTCTTTGCTGGCGCTTTTTTAGCCACGGCCTTCTTCACAGGTGCCTTCTTGGCGACTTTCTTTGCTGCTACCTTCTTGGCAGCAACTTTCTTCGCCGGTGCCTTCTTTGCTGGCGCCTTCTTAGCCGCCTTCTTAGCCGTCTTCTTTACTGCCACAGTATTACTCCTTAATAAATCCCAGTATTTGGTGGTTAAAGGGTACTAGAGAAGTGAGATCAAAATAGGGGCTATCTGGCGCATGGCGCGGCCTCTGTGGCTGAGCTTGTCCTTGAGTTCAGGGGAAATTTCCGCTGAGGTAAGCGAATATCCATCCGGCAGAAAGATTGGGTCATAGCCAAATCCCCCATCTCCACGTGGCGCATCAATGATTGAACCCTTCATCTCGCCTTCTTCGACGATATCTCGACCGTGCTGCGGGTGGCCCTCTGGGAATGAGAGTGCAATGACGCACTTAAAGGAGGCAGATCGGTCGATCGCGCCGCCTTGCTCCGATTCACCTCTCTCCAATTCGCCTCTCTCCAATTCACGAAGTTGGGAAAGTACCTTCTCGGTATTTGCTTGGTCATCACCATGTCTGCCTGCCCAGCGAGCCGAATAGACCCCAGGATCTCCCCCGAGGGCCGAGATAAAGAGTCCACTGTCATCGGCTAGCGCGGGCAGTTGTGAATACTGGGCAATCTGTCGAGATTTCAGAAGAGCATTCTCCGTGAGCGTCGAACCTGTCTCGTCAACATCAGGCATATCAGGAAAGTCTGCAAGTCCAAGTACGCGAATATCAGAGGCAAATTCAGAGAGCAGCCTTTCAAACTCTGCAATCTTTCCCTTGTTACGAGTAGCTAAAACAATCTTCTTAGACACGTTAGAAATGGCGCCTCTCCTTGCTTTTAAAAATTAATTAATGCGCTAGGGCTGCTGCCTG
>Ga0208867_1000582_pt1 | contig 9495 bp, 26 predicted proteins | sample CryBogCBE05Oct08_FD_185505 | JGI IMG/M metagenome (GOLD analysis project Ga0208867, IMG submission 185505) | Freshwater microbial communities from Crystal Bog, Wisconsin, USA - CBE05Oct08 (SPAdes) (version 2) | ecosystem: Environmental > Aquatic > Freshwater > Lake | place: Crystal Bog... | reverse complement strand
GCTCTGGCTCGTCCCTAGCCATTGGAGCGCTAGAAGCGGGGGCGAGTATAAGCAAAGCCCTAGAAATTGCAAGCATTCACGACCCATATACAGCCGCGCCCTTTTACTTCATGGAGCAGGCTAAGCCCTAATCTTCGTCCTCGTCTATCAGCTCAGGCTGGACGATATCTATGCCCTGATTTTTAGCGGCCATTAAGCCCGTCACAAATAAGCTGTTAGCCCTGTTGCATATATCGTCTATCTGGTCAGGGTATTTCAGCTCAGCCTCGACCACAACGGCAAGACTCCACAGGCTTATTTGGACTCGAATCATGCACCTATCCTAGCCCGCGGCGCGCCGATACGGGATGCTTGAATTACCGTAATCTATCGCGTACTGTCTGCCTCAACAGGATTCCAGAGAAGGAATCCCCTACAGGAAGGCGAATCATGGCAGGCAAGTTCAACCTAGAGGATTACGACACAGTCGAATCCCGCGTTAAGAAGTTCTGGGAGCAATATCCCAGCGGAAGAATCCACACACAAATACTGCACAATGACGATAACCGCTTCATTGTTCAGGCTTTCGTTTATACGGATCGTGAAGATGAACGCTGCGTGACCTCCGGCATGGCAGAGGAAATCGTTGGCTCATCTATGGTCACCAAGACATCGGCTCTGGAAGTATGCGAAACCTCAGCCATCGGTCGCGCTTTAGCTAACTTCACCTTCTCGGGCAATAAGCGCCCAAGCCGTGAGGAGATGGAAAAGGTCGAGCGATATAGCAAGGTAAAAACTCCCTATGCAGTTCGCACCTTAACCCCAGAGCAGACCGAGCGCCTAGAAAAAATCCTCGACATGATTCAAGAAATTAACGAGGTGGATGCCCTGCGCAAGATTTGGCAGGATGAGAAAGATAATCTGGATTTTCCCGTGAGAGGGACAACGATTAAGGATGCCCTCAACAAGCGAGTAACGGAGCTGTCATGAGGACTACATCTCTGGAAGCCCGCGAGAAAATCGAGCCAGCACTTGGATCTATACGCCGAAAGGTGTACGAGTTCTTTATCAACCGAGGAATGCAGGGAGCTACTGACCAAGAGGCAGAGCGATACCTGCACATTGACGGCAACACTCTCCGACCTGTTCGTGGATGGCTCGTCAAAGAAGGATTTCTCGCAGATACCGGCGAAACCCGCAAGAACGATAAGGGTAACAACTGCATCGTTTGGCGCTATACAGAAAGCGGGATGATGCTATGAAGCTCTTTTGCAAAGGCCAGCATTGGGACATCGTGCAGGGCAAGTTGATTCTTGGCGCGAAAAATGACGAGGAGCTGAACGAGCTACTTCTGAAAATGACCGCAAAGTTAGAAGCGGAGATTCGTCTGGACATCTACGAGAAGATTTGCGCGATTAACTTCGGGACAAACCGAAAGCTCATCGTGAAGTCTGGAATCGAGAATGTTGCGTTGCAGGTTCAGGATATCTGCGCGCAGATTGCGCTAGGTGAGAAATGAGCGTAGTCACACCAGTACAGGTTGAGGCTCGACTGAAAGAGTTGAGCAAGCTGATTGACCAAGCGCATGACGATTTAGTCCACGCCGAGTCGCTCTATCATCAAAACAAAGCCAGCTACGAAATTGCGATGGCAAGTTCGCGTTTATCTCTGGCTAATAAATCGTCTCCGACTGGAAAGAATTACACAGTTGGCGAGCGAGAAGATATGGCTTTACTGGAAAACCGAGACCTGCATCGAATAGTTGCCGGTGACGAGGCAATCGTTAAAGCCAATCGCGCGAATGTGTCTCGGCTTCGTGTGCAGGTGGACATCGCACGATCCATCGGCACATCGGTCAGAACAGCGCTGGACTTGTGAGGATGCAATGAGAATAAGATTTAATTTTTTAGGGTTACGCGCTGAAGGTGAACTTAAAGTGTTCTTTGACCCCAATCGTTATCATTGCGATTGGTGTTGGCGAGGATTTGTGCGCAAAAACTCTTTCTGGAATCACAACTGCGAAGAAACAGAAATTTGATGGACATTTAATGGATATCCAGAAAATGCTCTCAGGCGCATTAACTGCGCACGATAATCAGAAAGACCGCTCTCTACAGGTTGAGATAGGGCCGTCACAAATCGGAGATTGCCGCCGGCGCGTGTACCACCAAATCATCGGCACACCGAAGCTGAATCAGACTGAATCACTAGCTGCAATCCTTGGCACTTTTATTCATGCCGGTGTTGCGGAGGCCATCAAGCGAGAAGACCCGTTCAAGGATAACTTCCTTATTGAGCAGGAGTTCGAGTTCGATGGGCTAAAGGGTCATTGCGACTTGTATATAAAGGACGAGCGCCATGTTGTGGATTGGAAAACGACAAAGATAAAAAGCCTGCGGTTCTTTCCGAGCGAACAACAAAAAATGCAAGTCCAGCTATACGGATGGCTTCTGTCGAATAACGGGTACGAGGTAGATAAAGTCTCACTTGTAGCTATCGCCAGAGATGGCGCGTTCTCCGATATTAAAGTCCACACCGAGGCATTTGACCCAGAGATAGCACAGCGGGGTCTGCAATGGTTAGTCGAGGTCAAACAAAATGCAATCGAGCTACTTCCTCCAGCGCCGGAAAAAATGGTGCAGTTCTGCGCGCCGTACTGCTCCTACTATGATCCGACAGGAGCAACTGGATGCCCAAGTATTCAGAGGTAGATTGGGAGCAGGCTGCCTGTCGCGGCCTGCCCACCAACTTCTTCTATCGCATTGAGGAGCAGCGCTCTTTTAAGGTGGTTGATTCCGCCGTTATTAGAGGGATATGTTTGGCCTGCCCTATCTGGAACAAGTGCCTTGCCTACGCCGCAGAGAACGAGGACTACGGCGTATGGGGCGGGATGCTGACAGAGGAAAGGCGCTCGTTAGTAGATGATAAAAAGCTGGAGTTGCGACTCACCGTATTGGCGGAGTTTGCAGACCGAGGCATAACAAGGCAAATGGTGTACGAGGCGATTGGAGACACATGGACACGATAGATGTTATTGACTGGCATATTGAGCAGGCGGCAGAGTGTAAAGATGCCAACGATAGGGATGCGATGAAGTTTCACCTAAAGATGGCGCAGACTTTAATTGAGGAGCAAAAGTGAAGGCCGTCTCGCTCTTTGCCGGTGTTGGCGGTTTTGATTTAGCGCTACAGCGTAACGGTGCGGAAATTGTTGCATCGGTGGAGATAGACAAGCACGCACGAAAAATCTTAGAAAAACAATTCCCACACACAAATCACTTGGAGGATGTTTGTAATGTCACAGGAGAACAATTATTTAACCTCGGATTCGAGTCCTCTGGAATTATTGTCGGAGGATTCCCCTGCCAAGACCTCAGCGTGGCTGGAAAGCGTGCTGGATTATCTGGGAAGCGATCGGGATTATTTTACGAAGTCGCACGAATCCTCAGCGAAACCAAAGCGCAAAACTTCGTCCTCGAAAATGTACCCGGCTTACTTTCTTCTCAAAACGGAGCAGACATGGCAGCCGTCATCGGCACGCTGGCTGACCTCGGGTATAGCGTGGCGTGGCGAGTGCTTGACGCTCAATACTTTGGAGTACCCCAACGACGCCGTAGAGTCTTTATTGTCGGACATCTTGGAGACGACTGGCGAACACCTGCTCAAATACTCGCTATCGCAGAAGGCCGCCGCGGGTATCTTGCGGAGAGCAACCAATCGCGGAAAAAGTCTGCCACCGAGACTACAGCAAGCTCTAGAGTTAGTAGCGGAGAAATAGTCGGGCCATTACTTGCAAGTGATTACAAGTTTCCGCAGCAACAACAAGCGCATGAAAACAAAATAGTTATTCAATGATTATCGTCATGCGTAATCGAGAAGGAAAAGCCGGGGGGGTAAAGGCCCTATGTTGAGCGAACGGAGTTTCACCTTGGCAACAAGTAACGACCAAACGCTATTTATCATCGATGGCACTCGGGTCAATGATGTTCGGATTTATGAAGATGAAATCGCACCAACAGTAATTTCACGATATGGAACAGGCGGTGGAAATGTGCCAGCAGTATTTCCCATTCAAGGAACCATCATCGGTCGCTCAGATACCGCAGGCCCGCAGGGCAAAGGGTATGGCAACGAGAATGATCCGATGTTCACGATTGACACAGTAGGGGGAAATGGCGTGGCTACAGAGACAACCGTTCGCCGACTCACTCCGACCGAATGCGAGCGCCTTCAGGGATTTCCTGATAACTGGACAGAGGGTCAGGCCGACTCGCAGCGTTATAAGCAGATGGGTAACGCTGTAGCCGTGCCGGTGGTTTCATGGATTGTTCAGCGATTAGTGGAGGCTAATAATGATTGACGATAAGTGGATGCCTTATTTCATTGGCTCAGCGCTTGCCATTACTTGCCTGATTATGTGGGCGCTGCGATGACTTGGATAAAGCTCGATGACGGGTTTCCCACAAATCCTAAAATCCTGCCGTTAAGCGATGCAGCCTTTCGCCTCTACATAGAGGGGTTGTGCTACTCGGGCAAATACCTCACCGATGGATTTCTTAATGAGGCAATCGTCCGGCGATTAGGTGATCCGACAGAGTTAGTTGAGGCGGGTATCTGGGAGTCCATCGAGGGGGGCTTTCAGATACTCAACTACACCGAGTATCAAACCCCAAAAGCCGAGGTTGAAAAAAAGCGGGAACAGGGCCGTGAACGCTTGGCACGATTTAAGGAGAAACGCGTTACTAACGCGTTAGAAACGCTACCAGATAACAGAATACAGAATACAGATAACATAAATAAATACTCTCCGTCATTCGATGATTTCTGGAATGCCTACCCGCTCAAGGTCGGCAAGGGCGCGGCGCATAAAGCTTGGCTCAAAGCCGTCATCAAAGCCGAGCCATCTCTCATCATCGAGGGCGCGAAGCGATACGCCGGTGATCCGAACCGCGACCCCGCATATACAGCCCATGCCGCGACTTGGCTCAATGCTGAACGCTGGACAGACTCAGAGTTGCCCCCCAGAAGCCCTGTGAGCGGTTTTAAGCCCATTACAACGCCGACTTGGACTCCACCACGATTTACGGCTTCTGAAGCGGCACAAGGCGTTCCTATGCCCGAAACGGCCCGACAAATACTTGATGAAATCAGGCGCGGAACATAAGTAATCTGTTACCATAATCCGTAAGCATTACGAAGGAGGAGCTATGACTGTGGTCTCACCATCACAGATTCAATGCGGCGATGAGGTGCGGGTGGATGGATTCACCGGCATCGTTAAGTCCATAGATGGCCCAGATTTCCACGGGGTGTTTGACATCTATCTGACGAATGGGCAGCAGGACGCTCATAAAATCGCGGCAGACCCAGTAATCCTGATTGGCTAGGCGTTGATTACCTTTCGGGTGGACGGCAAGCCCATCCCGCAGGGGTCAATGAAAAGCGTGGGCAACGGGATTATGGTGCATTCTCAGGGTTCGGCGCTCGCCGTCTGGCGGGCATCCATAGCCCTAGCCGCCCGATTTGCCGGCGCTAAGCCCCTAGATGGGGCGATGGGGCTAGATGTGACCTTCTATGTCCAGCGCCCGCGATCCGTGAAGCGCCAATACCCCTCAGTAGCGCCCGATTTGGACAAATACCTGCGAGCCGTGGGCGATGCCCTCTCGGGGGTGGCTTTTCAGGACGATTCGCAAATAGTGGACATTAGAGCCAGAAAAGTCTATTCCGACACGCCGGGGGCAGAAATAAAGATTTTTCCCCTAAATGCTTGACTCCGTAATCTATCTACCGTAATCTATTCCATAACAGGGCAGAAAGCCCCCGATAGATTAGGAGCAAGAAAATGTTTTGCACAGAATGCCAAGTACGACCAAATTACGACCGCCGCAATGGCAAGTTGATTGGCCTCAAAATTGTAAACGAAACTGTCCTTTGTTATGCCTGCGCTGCAAAGGTAGGTGCATAACATGACAAGCGCATCAGCAATATCCAAGCGAATCAGTCAGCTGGGTCTGCCCAAGAGCGAATCTTCTCGCGGTCGCATTTCAGAGCATCGCTCAGAAGGTTACCTTGTCGCAAAGACGGGTGACGCGGTTTGCGTAAGTTACACAAACGCAAGCACCTCAATGAAAACAACGGACGCGTTCTTGTTGCGACAGTACCTAGCGATTGAAAAAATCTACCTTGAGTTAGCGGATCAAGGCTTGGATGTTTCATTGCAATGGCCAACAATCAAGGTTGGTGCATAACATGAAAATCACCTCAAAAGATTTCGAGCAACTAACTATTAACTCCACTAACTGGAATAAATACCAAGAGGATTGGAAACTCCAAGAGGGTCGGTTTGAGGATATTGACTTCGAGATAACCGAGCCGATTGACTGGAGCTACGAACGCGCCTACTGGGTGGAGCGTTATTCCGATGTGCTATTTGCCCGCGCATTTCTAGAAGGCATTGGTCGCGACTGTCGCGTGTATTTTGATACCGCTGACGATACCTACATGATTACCACCGACTTCGGGGGTGCTTTGTGATCCTTTTATTTCTTGTCGGATTGCCGGTGCTTGTCGTTGTATTTCTATCCATCGTGTTTGACATTGAGGAAAGGCTGACCGACGCTTGCGCTCAGATTGCCTTGGGGGAGAAAAAGTGAACGAACAAGAGTTGCGCGAGCTGATTGCTAAAGAGCTTGAGGCGCTAGAGACACCTACCGATATTTCCTCAGACTGGTATGCCGCGAGCAAGCGCACCAAGAACGCCGCGATTGCTATTGTGAAACAGGGGTTGCCCAAATGAGTTTAGGAATTTGTCAGCAATGCGGTCAAGGTGCTGAGTTGCTTAACGGTAAAACTTGTATCGGTTGCGATACTTGGGATGCGGGAACTGCCGGGGATGTCGCTTTTGCCATGAAACACGGTCGTTGGATTAACCCTTGCGATGTGGAGGATGAAGATGCGTCAGACATCAATAGCCGCCAAGATTAAAGCCGAACCCGAGTTAGTGTGGAGGTTGGAAAAATGAGCAGTCGCACAAAGAAAATAATCGCCACCATTCTCATCATCGGCGCGGTGTATCTGATTAACAATGCGCTGACCCCGAAGCCCTGCAAGGTTAAGCCTGAGCACATGAGCCAATTCTGCAAAGACCTAATGTATCCATGAAAGGCGAGACAATGGAAAAGACGCTAGACATCATTCTGGAAGAACAGCGCACCAAGATTCTTGGCGATGTGCTGGAGATTATTGGCGGGGCCGAATGGGAGTTTTCTCGGACGAAGCATCCAAACGCTACGCCAGATTGGGAGTTTGCCTTCCGCGCCGGCATGATCCACGCAATGGAGGTTGTGCAAAGTTTTCTCGACAGGGAGGGCGAATGATAAAGCTTGCTTTGATTTGGCTGGTCTTCATTAACACCGCCGGCATTGGCTTTGGCATCTACGGATACTTTGCCGCGAAACGCAAGTGGGTGAAATGATGGCTCAATGCAACTTCTGCTCGGCCGCAAATAAAAAACTGTTTAAGGGCTTATACATGAACTACCGAGTTTATGTCTGCAAATACTGCATCGTTTCTCAAAACATTGAAGTTGAGAAGGAGAAGGCAAGTGCATAAAGAAATCCATTTGCGTAAAGGCTGGATGATATGGGGATACAGCAAAAGGTTTGGTCTGGGCATCAGTATCAGCAAATACGGCGTGGATATTGACTTTCTGATTTTCTATATTGGCTGGCAACGATAGGTTTGCGCCAGAGTCTCCTAATCCTCTGAGCGTGGAAGGCCACCCCCAGCAACCTGCGCTGGGGGATATGGTCTAAAATAAATGCACTATTCGCTATCGAAAGGATCGAAAATGAATAGCTCGACAATGATTGAAGAAGACCGCAAAATCTCGCGTCATACCTGCGGTGAGTGGTTGTATGCAGGCAACGCCTGCCAAGTCTGTGCCGGACGGGAGAAGGCGCGCTAATACGCGTCAGCCGCAAAGTCCTTGTAATAGCCCTCGCGGTTGGACTTTGCCAAGGAGTAAATGCTCAGGCGGCTTTCGCGCCGTGGGAGAACATCAGCGCTCAGAAATATGCAAAGATAAAGCTGAATAACCCGCGCCAATTTGCCTGCCTCGATAAGCTGTGGACTGCCGAATCTCATTGGAATCCCCGAGCGGTCAATAAGTCCTCGGGTGCGTTTGGCATTGCTCAATTCCTGCCAACGACATGGGGGAACTACAAGTTTGAGTACCAGCCCACAAATCCGCTCAAGCAGATAGATTATGGCCTTCACTACATCGCTGTTCGTTATGGATCAGCGTGTAAAGCATGGAGTCATGAGAAAAGGCTGGGCTGGTATTAAATGGTAATGACCTCGGGAATGTTCTCGTCATTAGATAGCACATGGACTACCCCGCGAGATTATTTTGCCAAGGTGAATGCCGAGTTTAATTTTGGCCTTGATGCAGCCGCGCTGCAATCCTCAACGCTTGTGCCAAGTAATTGGTATGGCCCCGATCACCCCGATGAATCTCGCCGCGATGCTTTCGCTCGGGATTGGGCGGCAGATTGCTCAGCTCCAATATGGCTAAACCCGCCGTATGGCCGAGAAATTAAAGCATGGGTGGCTAAAGCCGATGCTCAGGCTGGGGGGGGGGCAACCGTTGTGTGCTTAGTGCCTTCTCGAACTGATACAGCATGGTGGCACGACCATTGCATAAAATACGAGGTGCGGTTTATTCGCGGCCGGCTTAAATTTGGCGGGTCGAAACAAGGCGCTCCGTTTCCTTCTGCATTGGTGGTCATGAAATGAATCAAGACATCGTCAAGGCCGTGGAGGAGCGCGCCGGACATTACTGCGAAACTTGCGGATTGCCGGCAACTGAATCTATGGCCTTGCACCATCGAAAGCTAAAATCCCGTGGGGGCAAGGACTCGGTGGCTAACCTCATCCGCGTTCATCACGAGTGCCATAATCTCGGCTCGATGTCCATTCATGCCCAGCCCACCATGTCCACGAACAACGGCTGGATGGTCTCTAGCTGGCGCGACCCCGAGGATGTCCCGTTTCTCTGCCCCGATGGGTCATGGGCGCTACTTAAAAATGACGGAACGGTGCAAGCCGTAGTAATGTAAGCAATCCCGAACGAAAGGCGAAAAATGAACCAAATCATCATCGAAGGCAATCTCGGCTCTGATCCAGAGATGAAGTTTTTCAAGGACGAATCCCTAGCATCATTCTCCCTAGCGCACACTCCGCGCCAGAAGGTCAATGGGCAATATGAGGATGGCGAGACAATCTGGTTTAAGGTGACCTTTTGGAACTCGAAGTCCGATGCCGTAGTTGATAGCCTGAAAAAAGGTGACAAGGTTTTGGTCGTAGGTAAGTTTTCTCAATCCAGCTTTATCGGCAGAGACGGCGTAGCAAAGACATCGCTGGAAATCTCCGGCACAAGCTTCTCCATCATTCCGCGAGCGCCCAAGAATCAGGCCGCCGTTGTGACCTCCGTACACAAGACCGAGGATGCGCCGTG
>Ga0208867_1000580_pt1 | contig 9509 bp, 5 predicted proteins | sample CryBogCBE05Oct08_FD_185505 | JGI IMG/M metagenome (GOLD analysis project Ga0208867, IMG submission 185505) | Freshwater microbial communities from Crystal Bog, Wisconsin, USA - CBE05Oct08 (SPAdes) (version 2) | ecosystem: Environmental > Aquatic > Freshwater > Lake | place: Crystal Bog, Wisconsin... | reverse complement strand
CTTGTAGAACCTGTAGTCACATCAGGGTTGTAGGTAGAACCCGTTAGTGAAATAGATCCAGGAACACCACTGATTGCATAGAAACATCGAGGAATTGTGACAACAGTTCCGCCCAAGGTTGTGCTTCCCGAACTTGCGGCAGCCGTTGTGGCTGATGCTCGCGGGCTTGATTCACTAGAGTCTGAATGGTACCCACTGCCGTTTGCATAGACCGTGAAGTAGTACGTTGTCGATGGATTCAATCCGGAAATGGTGAGTGGGCTCGAAGAACCACTACCTCCGCTCGTATATGACAGGGCTGTGCCACCGGTTAATGCGGAATAAACTTTTACCACAAGCTGATCTGACGGATAGGAAAAGTTTGAATCTGAAAAAGTAAATGAGACTGTTGCCGAGGATGAACTCGGTGCCGTTGCACTTACCGAGGTTGGCGTATTAAGAGTTGCAAAAATTGTCGCTGATGCCTCTTGAATCCCAATGAATGAGGCGACTCCAAAGAACCCGAGAGTGCCTAACGAGATGAGCAAGGAAGAAAAACTTCTCATCGCAAAGTTACGGGTAGGGTGAACTGTTCTACGCATGGTGGGCCGGCCTTCTTTAAAAGAGGTTTCCGGCCGTCAAACTCAGCGAAGTTAATCGATAAGCCCAGCTGTCGGGTGTTCTCTTAAAGTGTAACTCACCAGATCTCTTCTCACAACGAGCTCTCGCTCTTGATCTGCATCGATTGTGAAGCTTTTGCTCGAAAGCCGAGCGCGAGTCCAATCTTTTGGAGTGAAAACGTGAAAGAGTCACTCATGACCTCAAAGAGAAAACCACTTGTGCGCGAATTGCTCGCTGAAAAGTTGCTCGCTTGGGGGCAAAAGCATGAACTACTTACAGATCCTTATCTCTCTCGAGTATCCCGAGCTTTAATGGAGAACTCCAACTTAGCCCGATGGTCAGAGACTGATCCGCTTGATCTACTCCCTCATCCAAAATCTGCTCATGGTGCAAGGATGCTTCGATTACTTTCAACTCTCACAATTCTTCGAAATGTCTTGGTCTTCACTCCGGTCGCATTGACTTGGGCAGCGGTGAGCCAATCAAGTAGGTACTTTGCAATCTATGTCGCAAAAGATCAAAACTCTGTAGCAAACTTCCTTCAATTTTGGCAGAACGGGTATGGGGTGCTTCCTCCATTTTGGAAAATTTCTCAAGTTGCTGATCTTGACGTGATTCTCATCTTGCTCGTGATTATCTCGACATTCTTGATCTCCTATCTCACAGTTCGCATCGGGCGAGTGCGCGATCAAGAAGAGAGTGAATTCGAACAGGAGCGGACGAGTATTGCTCTAGATCTTGGTGACTTCCTCTTTACACAACGCAAGGTAACGACTGCAACGCTAGCCAGTTCGGTTAGTAACACCATTCAGAATCTGAGGGGATCGACGGCAGATCTTCGCAACGTCACGCAAGGAATTAAGAAGCGAATTAATCCTTGAGGCGCCGCCCGAATCACGACGCTGAAGATGTCTTAGGACTAGCCGGTTGGATGTATGCCGATCTCTTTCTCGCCTTGATGGTTATTTTTCTCGCGACTATTTCGTTTGTGCCAGCCTTAGTGCACATTCCACATAAAGATACATCCGTCACGCAGAAAGCTAAGACGAAGACAGATTACTTCAAGGCGTTTAGTCGCACGTATGACAAGTTTGATTTGACTCAAATTAATTCAGATATTTCGCAGTTCGCTACTGAGCAAGGTCTTCCTGGCTCAGCAGCAGTTGTCTATGGCCATTTCATCGGTGGGTTTAACCCCACTGTTGAAACGGCCAGTGACGGGACGTTCCGCGCACTTATCTTCAGCCAAAAACTGACATCTGACACGACTGGGGTATTCACCAAGATGCAATCAAATATCAACGCATCAACTGAGTTGAAACCTTCTCAGGTTGCAATTGTGCTTACTTTCGGGCCTTTAGGTGGAAATTAGCCCTCGGCTTTGACTCCGGTGTTAGCGAAAGTCTTATTGGTGGGAGTAAATAGAAGGGTTGAACTTCTTTACTTTTGTTTATACCCGGCCGGGCAGGGCGGTTTGGCGGCGGTAACTTTCTTGCTCAAGGAGCCCTTGACACAGGTAATGGTCTTCAAAGCTGCTGGCTTTGCCGGAGCTTTTGGTGTCACGGGGGCCGTCGTCGGAGCGGGTGCTGGAGTTACAACTGGTTCTGGAGTTGCTGGATGGCCAGGAACGCTCGACAACTTAATAGAAAGTTTTGGCGATGAGTAATGGAATCCTGATGTAACAACAACATAATCTTGGCCATCGAGTTTGCCTGCAACTGCAACAACACTTGGTGCTCCGCCATCATCATAGGAGATGTTGATCTTTGCCGAAACAGCCTCAGCAAGGTCGGTGTTCCAGAGACATTTTGCCATCACACGTGGAATACGAATCTCTAAGTAACCAATATTTGGATCACCTGCAGAAGTCAGATGTGGGGCTGATATCTGAACATTAATGCTTTCATTTGCCGGATCCCACGTTGGATCAGTTGTGTTTGGAGCATTTGATGTCAAGATCACGCCACCTGATTTACTACACGGACCTAAATTATCTGAGAATCCATTCTTCTGCCCAAAGATCCAGAGAACAGGAAGATCAGTTTCAAAGTGGGCGCTCGGTTTAACTCGCCAATCTGGAATCAGTTCAGAGGTGAGTGTTGCGCTGTACTTCAAATTTGTGAGTTGAACTGTCATCTCTTTTGTTGGCACAGAGTGGAATGCTGGGAGATTTCCTTCATCTTTAACTAATAAGTTTTGGACTCCACGACCAGATACTTCGCCGTAGAGAAAATCTTGTGGGACGCGCATCTTCACTATGAACCTGTATGAGCCACCCAAATTTGGAGCTCCCGAGCAAAGAGTTGGACTATTTTTTGGTCCACATTGAAGATCACTCGAGTAGTCCCGAAAGTGAACTATGACTGGAGCTAAACTCGGTGAAGGGGCTGGGTTGAAAGCAATCTGAAATTCTTCACGATGGTTATCACAGACACCGCTAAACCAGCACCAGGTAGCACCGTCGGGTTGAAATTCAACTGCAGCAATCACTGAGTTGCCGCCAAAGCCAAAAGTTAGCCCTGGGAATTGCCACTCTTCACGTTTGCCGACTGTAAAGGCTGCGGTCTCAGGCGTGACATGGCTGGGGATTCCATCATTCGATGCGATATCTGGCTGCAATGGAATCGTTCTACCAGTCGTGTTACCTGGATAGGTTTTAGCGGGATTTTTTAAGTCGATGGCAGTGATTGATTCAATGCATGCGACAGCTTGTTGTGGATTTGTTGCACAAGAGACCAACCCATAACGAGTTGGCGAACCAGGAATAATCTTTGGTCCATCAGCTGGAGAGACAGTTGCCTGTAGTCCGCCGATAAAAAGTGCTGCGATCGAGATGATAAGAAAAAGCTTTGATCTTTTCATGCCACAGCCAATCGAGTAGGTAACTAAACTCTATCGTCTTAATGGAGAGAGTGGCCGCCATCAATTGAGAGACACTGCCCGGTGACCCAGTCAGATTCGTCTTGTACGAAGAAGCTCACACCATTGGCGATAGCGGACGGTTCAACGTTGTGCGAAATGTGAATAAGCCAGCCCTGTGGGCAGTGTTAATATTCATTACCGTTCGTCATATGGTGAAAGCCCCCTGGATTGATTCCAAGGGGCTTTCTTTTATTTCTAAAAAGTGGGCCCAGACAGGCTCGAACTGTCGACCCACGGATTAAAAGTCCGTTGCTCTGCCGACTGAGCTATAGGCCCCACTGAGCGTTTTCACGCTCAGTGGGAGAGTCTCTATAACGGTAGGCGAACAGGTCAAAACTCCTAGTGAGCCAGCCCATATGCAGATACTTGAAGTGAATCCGATTCAGCAGGGAAAGCGTTGGCGCAACAAGGTAATCCGCTTCTTTAAGGTGCTGATGGGTAGGAAGTAAAGACCGAGAGGGTTTGGTAGGTGGGCTTGTGCTTAATGATTTTGGATCTTTTATTTCTTTAGAACAACCCATATCTCTGCCTTGCGCAATGCAGTCAATGCACTAGCCGTTTGGTTAGCTTTTGTGTTAGCCGTAATAACTGATTTTATTGAAATAACCTGATTGAAATGGTTAAGTTTTAAATATTTGACCAAGATCATTGCTCGCGCCATCGCGAGTTTGTTGTTATCCATTCCTGCGGCAGCGTTTGTGAATCCAACAATTGTAACTTTTTCAATCTTCATCTTTAACATCGTCTGGCTCAATGTCTTAATTGCCAATATTTGTGATGGAGATAGTGTGGAACTATTGTTGGCAAAAAAAGAAGTCATCAAGAGTCTGTTAGTGAGTACAACTGGAGTCACTGGAGTCACTGGAGTCACTGGAGACACTGGAGTCACTGGAGACACTGGAGACACTGGAGACACTGGAGACACTGGAGACACTGGAGACACTGGAGACACTGGAGACACTGGAGACACTGGAGACACTGGAGACACTGGAGACACTGGAGACACTGGAGACACTGGAGTCACTGGAGACACTGGAGTCACTGGAGTCACTGGAGTCACTGGAGTCACTGGAGTCACTGGAGTCACTGGGGTCACTGGGGTCACTGGAGACACTGGAGTCACTTCTTGTACGACAAGCACGGAGGAACTTGCGGTGATTGACGTATACCCGGGGGAAGAAGCAGTGAAAGAAAAATTGTAAGTTCCTGGCGTAGCCGTCGGTAAGACTGTTCCCGAAACAACACCCGTGGCTGAGTCGAGTACGAGGCCGATTGGTAAAGGAGAGGAACTTGACGTGAGTGCGTATGAGACCGTCCGTGAGTCTGACAATCCATTACTCAGCGTTTGTGCCGCTAGGAAGTCAGAGTATTGAACCCCAATCGTTACAGACTTAAGAGTCAGGTCAGTAATTGCGATGGAGAGTGATGGTGCCGCATTAACAATCAAGTTTGCGGTTGATGAAGTTGTGACAGTTGTATACCCAGGGGAAGAAGCGGTAAACAAAAGATTAAAAGTTCCAGGTGAAACTGTTGTTGCAATGATTCCTGAAACAACACCCGTGGCAGGGTCAAGGACGAGCCCCGATGGAAGCTGAGATGATCCAGATGCAAGTGCGTATGTAACCGTCCGTGAGTCTGACAATCCATTACTCAGCGTTTGGGCTGAAATAAAGTCACTATAAGGCGTTCCAATTATCGCAGGTTGGAGTGTCTGATCAGCAAATAAGATGGAAAGTAGTGGCGCAGTGGAGATAGGAGTAGTGACCGTCAATATAAAGTTTTGGCTTGCAGATCCGGTCGCATTTGTTGCGGTAATTGTGTAAGTCGTAGGACCACTTTCTGAATTAGGTGTTCCAGATATTTCCCCTGTGCTTGTAATAAAGGCTAACCCTGAAGGTAGCGCCGGTGAAATGGAGTAGGCCACTGCACTTGTCTGAATATTGACCATAAGAACTGGAGCAATCGGAGAGCCAACAGTCCCAGTTTCTACAGAGCGACTTATGGCGAAAATAGGTTTCGCCAGTGTCGGTAATATCTGGCTTGCATCAGTAGTAACCGCAGTCATTGATAATGTCCGGCCGATAACGATGTCAGAGTTTCCAAGTGTGATACTTCCACCAGCTAAGACATTTCCCAACCAAATAGAACTAGCGCCCCCCAATGTGAAATTGCCTTGGGCGATCCAGAACACTTTGCGTGGATCTGCATTTCCCATCACATGGACAGTTGCGCCAGGGGTAAAATTTCCTGGAAAAATAAATATATAAACTCCAGACGGATTACTACTGGCATCAAGAGTAATAACAGCATTGGCAGAGGTTGTTACTTCTTGGGCAGAAAAATAGTATCTTCCAGGAACAAATGTTTGAGCATCCAATATCGTGGCTGGTATAGAAGTCGACGTGTCAGAAAAAGCACCACTGATGGCAGACGTAAGATCTACCATTGCTGCCATGTAACTATCGTCCCCAAAATGCTTAGCGACGGTCGGATCAGTGACTGCGGCCTCCCCCGTCGCACTAGCGACAGAAAGCGCCCCTATAGCGGAATAAACAGAAATTGCTCCACCAATCGTAATCGTGGGCGCAAGAAGAGAAAATTGTCCAGCAACTCCAATCCCAATTGGAAGAACGTCAGCATTTACCTCTTCGCTATTTAAGGGGGCGATGGAGGCGAAAAAAATTGATGCAAAAACCAGCACGCTCAACTCCTTTAAATTGAGAGATATTCGCATTTGTGATCCCCTTTTAAGCGACTACATCGATAAGGGAGAACATAAGCGTTTTTGCTTAAGATAATCGGCGCATGTCCTGTTGTGCGCAGACTAAATTTTTTAGCGAAATGAATAAAGAGCTTTTAACAAAGATCTGAAATATGAAATTAAGTCCAGACAAAATGAACCCATTTGAGCGTGGAAAATCTCTCTGTCAATAACTACGTAAAGGAGAGTAATCTGAAAGTAGCCATTGCGTCTGGAGTGCAGATTTAATCAATAGAGCGGAGGAAAGCATGCAATCACAGAAAATTCTCGCCTTCTCAGATTTTCTTGCCCGTCCACCTAAGTCATACAACGAAATAGCGCAATTTCTCGTTATGAATACTTTTAACGCCGAAGGCTGTCTCACGATCTATATAGGTGAGCTCATCGAAACGGGCGTCGTTTGCCCGCTAGGTGGGTTCGGCTGGGAAGCAACTGAGTACGGCTCGCTCGCCGACCTTCCCATTCAAGCTAAATATCCGATCACAGATGCAATCAGAACAAATGAGGTCATCGTTTTGAAGCATGATGAATACTTTAAATCTACATATCCCCTCATGAATCAACTTCAAACTTCCGTGAAGTGGACATCAGGTGTTGCCATTCCGGTTTATCCCATAGGTGGAATGGCTTTCTATTCTTCTCACGAGATTGAATTATCAGAGTCCATGAAGGTCTTTTTTGTTGCAATCGGATCGCTCTTAGGACTTTACGCAAGTCGTCTTCCTAAGGCGCTTGTAGAAGTGGCGCTAAGTACGAAGCAAAAGATCGATCTTCCTCCAGTGCCCTTGAGTGACAGGCAATTGGTTATTGCTGGTTTATTAGAACGAGGCTTCAATAATTCCCAAATTGGCCTAGAAATTGGTTATAGTGAATCTCTCATCCGCCAAGAAACCGTGGCTATTTACCGAAAATTAAAGGTGACGGGTAGGCAAGCAATGCAGGCTATTCGTACTCTGAATCTTGAGGCAGAAGCAGAAGCAGAAGAAAAGGCAGAAAATTAATCTTTAAATTTTCCCTAACCACAGTCGGAATTTTTAAGAGACGAATACAACTTTTAATTTGTTCAGTGAAGAGTCGGTTTTAAAGAGGAATTGAATAAGTGGGCCCAGACGGGCTCGAACCGTCGACCCACGGATTAAAAGTCCGTTGCTCTACCGACTGAGCTATAGGCCCCACGCTCTACGCTCAAATTATTGAGGCAAGCAGGTGAAGTGTAACGGGTATTGGGATTGACCCAAATTGAAGGTTATTCCGAGATACTGGCGGAGAACTGGCTGGCGTAGAGGTCGTAATAGAAGCCCTTTGCCGCCATTAAATCGTGATGAGTCCCCTGCTCAATAAGGGCGCCCTTATCCATCACCAAGATGACATCGGCATCGCGAATAGTGGAGAGGCGATGTGCAATAACAAAGCTTGTGCGTCCTGTGCGTAGTTTCGCCATCGCCTGTTGAACCAAAACTTCAGTACGAGTATCAACAGATGAGGTCGCTTCATCGAGAATCAAGATTGCTGGGTCTGCCATAAATGCACGCGCAATTGTCAATAGTTGTCGTTCGCCGTTTGAGACAGTTGAGTTGTCATCGGTGAGTAATGAATCAAAGCCCTTGGGAAGTGCGCGAATAAAGTGATCAATATTTGCAGCCGACGCTGCCTCTGCGATCTGTTCATCTGTGACATTTGTTGAACCGAAGGCGATGTTCTCGCGCATGGATCCACTAAAGAGCCAGGTCTCTTGCAAGACCATACCGAATTGGCGGCGTAAATCATCGCGAGTCATCTTCTTTGTATCGATGCCATCGAGCGTGATAGTTCCGCCATCGATTTCATAGAATCGCATGATCAAGTTAACGAGTGTTGTTTTACCGGCACCTGTTGGGCCAACAATGGCAACAGTCTGACCGGGCTTAACAGTGAGGTTAAAGTTTTCGATCAACGGTTGATCATTCACGTAACGGAATGAGATATCTTTAAAGATGACCTCACCCTTCGCGCGACCCATCGGAATCGAATCCTTGAGATCTGGTTCTTCTTCAGTCGCGTCGAGAAGTTCGAAGAGGCGCTCTGCTGATGCAACACCGGATTGCACGGTGTTCATGAGGCCAGCAATTTGAGCCAATGGCATTCCGAATTGGCGAGAGTACGAGATAAATGCTTGGACATCGCCAAGGCTCATTGCACCCGTTGCCACGCGATAGCCGCCAAGGACTGCGATGGCAACGTAAATAAGGTTCGAGACTAATTGTGTAACGGGCTGGATGATGCCGGAGATAAATTGGGCTTTAAAACTTGATTCGTAGAGCTTTGAATTAAGGTTCTTGAAATCTTTGATCGCTTGTTGGCGACGACCGAAGACCTTCACGAGTGCATGACCAGTATGCATCTCTTCAACGTGGCCGTTGAGTTTTCCGGTCCAATCCCATTGAGCAACGAATTCAACCTTGGATCGCTTGGCGATCTTCACTGATGCAAACATCGAGAGTGGGATAGCGATCAAGCTGACGAGAGCGAGTTCTGGGCTGATCCAGACCATCATGATTAGTACAGAGAGAACCGTGAGTACTGAGTTGAGAATTTGAGAGAGGCCTTGTTGAAGTGAGGTCGAGATGTTGTCGATATCGTTTGTGACGCGACTAAGGAGATCACCACGAGATTGCGTATCAAAATATTTGAGTGGCAAACGGCCGATCTTCTCTTCAGCTAATCGACGAAGTCGGTAGACGGTGCGCTGCGTAACGCCAGCCATCAAATATGCCTGGATCCACATGAAGAGTGATGAGATCACATAGAGCGCGATTGCAAGATAGAGGAAGTGTGAGATCGTCGTGAAGTTCATTCCATGGCCAGGGACAACAGAACTCCGCGCCAACATATCGGCTTGGGTCTTCTCTCCCTTCATGCGAAGGCCAGCAACGATCTGATCTTTTGTCAGACCAGCAGGAAGTTTCTTGCCGATAAAGCCATTGAAGATCTCATTGGTTGCACGACCCAAAATCTTTGGACCGAATGCACCGATCGTGACAGATGAGGTAATGAGCGCAAAGACGGTGATGAGGATATGGCGCTCAGGTTTTAACTCATTGAGTAAACGACTAAGCGAACCCTTGAAGTTCTTTGATTTTGCTGGTGGCGCACCCATCATTCCGGCCATTGGGCCAACACGCATCGCTCCGCCACCAGGGCGTTGCATGCTCATGATGCTGCCTCTTCGGGGCTGAGTTGGGACAAG
>Ga0208867_1000559_pt1 | contig 9719 bp, 8 predicted proteins | sample CryBogCBE05Oct08_FD_185505 | JGI IMG/M metagenome (GOLD analysis project Ga0208867, IMG submission 185505) | Freshwater microbial communities from Crystal Bog, Wisconsin, USA - CBE05Oct08 (SPAdes) (version 2) | ecosystem: Environmental > Aquatic > Freshwater > Lake | place: Crystal Bog, Wisconsin... | reverse complement strand
GGGTGGATATTCGACTGAGTTTGTAGCGCTGGCATAAGGCCAGGCATGGTTATTGAGATCACGGGCACCAAAGAGTGCAGGGAGATCTGAGTAACAGGCATGTGTGTAGACATCTGGTGTAGCAAAATTGGTGTTAAGGCAATGATCAAACTTCACAAAAGAGAAGAGCGCACTGAGAAAAGCCAGAACAATGATCGACTTCGTTGCGTACTTCATGACCCCAAAAGCCCTGTTAATTAATTCTTTTTAGCTTTGGTCTTAGGTGATGGAGTTGGCTTATAGGCCTTTGCTACCGGCGTTGGTTTCTCGGCAAGTCCTGGATCCAATGTAGGTACCGCTTGGGTCATATCAACAGGTGTAGTTCCACCAATATTCGCCGGCGCTGGGAAATCAACGACCGGTTGATTTGCCAATGTGGTCTTCATAAAGAGATTCCAAATACTTGCTGGGTATGAACCGCCAGTAACAGAGTTGAGACCACCAATACCGTTGAGTGATTGAGTGGCATCGTCACGGAACATCGCAACGGTTGCCTCCATCTGAGGTGTGTAGCCATTGAACCAAGCCGATGCGTTATCAGAAGTTGTTCCAGTCTTGCCGGCAGATGGTCGGCCGAAGCTAGCGAGTGCGCCAGATGCTGTTCCAAATTTTGTTACACCTTGAAGCGCTGCAGTTGTATCTGCCATGACATCAGCGGCAAAGACTTGATTTGCCTGAATACGAGATTCATAGAGCACGCCTTGGTTTGCTCCCATAACTTCTTTCACGATAAATGGCTTGGCATAGACACCTTGTGCTGCAAAGGTCGCATATGCAGCGGCGACATCGATGACGTGTGGGCTAGCAACACCAAGAGTTACTGACGGAGTTGCAATCATGTTGACCGAATCTGGAATTCCAGCGCGACGAGCTACATCAATGACCTTATCTGGGCCAACCTTGATACCGAGTGGAACATAAACAGTATTCACTGAATGCGCGGTTGCATCAGCAAGTGTCACCTTAGGGAATTGCTCATCACCGTAATTAAAGACTGAGTAATTCTTCTGCGCGCCAGCGTCATAGAAGACTGCTGGTGATGATCCGTTCCATACTGATTGGAGCGAGATTCCCTGTTCGAGCGCTGCTACCAGAGCGAAAGGTTTGAATGATGAACCGGCTTGGGCAGTTGCTTGGGTCGCATTGTTGAGCTGCTGCTTTAAATAATCCTGACCACCATAAAGTGCAGTGATTTCACCTGTTCCAGGGCGCAGAGCAATGAGTGCAATACGTAGGTTTGCAGGTGCATTTGCTGGAGTCTTCTTTGCTACCGCATCGACCGCTGCCTGTTGAGCTGTCTTATCAATAGTCGTCTTCACGACGAGGCCGCCAACCTGAATCTGTTGATCGGTAAATCCTAAATTAAGGAGTTCGTGCTCAACCCAGGAAACGACGTAACCCTTTGGTCCACCGAGCGCACCCCCGAGAGTTCGCGGTTCAATAAATGGGAACTTCTGGCGAGCAGCTTGAGCAGGAGTCAACCATTTCGCCTTCACCATCTCATTGATCACATAGGAGAAGCGGCTCTTCAAACGACGAAGTCCATTTGTGCTCTGTGGATCGTAATAACCAGGTGAGTTGAGGATCGCGGCAATCACTGCATCTTGAGCAACGCTTAATTGATCGACGCTGCGGTTGAAGTAGACCTGTGCAGCAGTAGAGACGCCATAAGAACCACGACCAAAGTAAATGGTGTTGAGATAGTTCTCAAAGATCTGATCCTTCGATTGCTGACTCTCAAGTTTTGTCGCAATCACAATCTCTTTGATCTTGCGAGTCACAGTACGACTCTGAGTAAGAAAGGCTGTCTTGGCATATTGCTGGGTGATTGTTGAACCACCTTGTAGCGATCCGCCGGTGATGTTGTGATAGATCGCGCGCAAGATACCGGTTGGGCTGAAAGCTGATTCTGAGTAGAAGTTCTTATCTTCAGCGGCAAGCACTGCATGGCGAAGATTGATGGGGATATTCGCTAATTTAATAATGGTGCGATTTTCTGAACCGATGCGGCCAAGTTCGCTGCCATCGGCATATTGGATGATCGTCGATTGGCTATTTACAAAGGCGTTGGGATCTGGAATCTTCACAGTGAAGTAGGCGAAGCCAAAGACGAGCGCTCCCACGACAAAGCTGCCGCCGATGCTAAAGATTGCACCTCGAATCAGCCAGGTCTTCCAGTTCAGCATAAGTCGAAGGTTACTCCCTCAATCAACTGGTTTTACGGGGTGGCTTACGCGTCTGACCATCTCCCAATTTGAAGGAGTAGATGAGGTGATGCCAATCGCAACTACGGCAGACCTCTACGACATAGACGCGAAACTCGCCGTATTCACTCTGCATCTCATTGAGCTCATTAATCGACTTAATGCGACCTGAGTACTGACCGAGTTGGTCACCAAATGCGTAATGGAGCACCACCATCTCTTGCTGGCGACAGACAGGGCACGGACGCTCGACTGCCTCACCGTGATGTTTCGCCGCAAGACGTAGATATGGATCAGCATCGCAGATATCGACCTTCGCCTGAGCACCTTTAAAATAGGAGACTAACGTGGCGCGACGTTTCAATGAATAATCGATTGAATCGCGCCGAGACCACATATGTAAAAGAATAATAGGTATTGAGTAACTACGCTTTACCTCGTGCAGCAAAATATCCATTACTGGCCCTTCCACAAGGGAAGTCGCCTACCGGTATTGCTTCAGATCCGTTGGCTCGGTCAATTTACTGATGGGCTCTTTCAATCCGCGCTCGCTTCATTTGTTCTCTTCTCTCCTGAGCGCCAACCAAATGCTGTCGCTGCAGCCATCGCATTCACTGTTGTACTTCTTCCATATTCATTAGTAGGGCCTTATGCAGGAATCTTCTTAGATCGCTTCTCCAGGCAGAAGATTGTGCAGATCGCGAATCTGATTCGTGGAGTCGATCTCGTCGTGATCGCACTCTCTGTGAAAGCGGGTCTCACTGGAGTTCCACTCACACTTCTTGTGCTTGCAGCATTTGGTATCAACCGATTAATTCTCGCTGGCCTATCTGCTGGACTTCCACTCGTTGTGAAAAAGAGTGAGCTCATTGCCGCCAATGCGCTTGCAGTTACTGGTGGCACGATTGGTGTTGTTATTGGTGGCGGAGTTGGAATCGGTCTCAAGAAGTTCCTTGATCACACCGTGAAGAGTGATTTCAGCGATGCACTCGTTATTACTCTCGCTGCTGCCTTCTATCTCATCTCCGCACTCATCTCACAACGGCTCAAACACGATGAAATTGGCCCGCATGAGCATGAGACCAGCACTGAAGGTCGCGGTTGGCGGGAGATGCAAGAGGGCTTCATTAAATTACAAGAACATGGTGACTCACTTCGCGGCATCTTGGCGACAAGTGTTCAACGTGGTGGGCTCACCGCTCTTACACTGATGGGCTTGCTCTTAGAACGCAACACCTACCATCCATCAAATAATCCAGATGCTGGCCTCTCGGGTTTTGCATTCGCGCTGGGCATTGCAGGTGTAGGTATCGGTCTCGGCTCTCTTATTACACCAGTCTTTGTTGATCGGGTTGGCCGCCATATCTGGATTCGCTTAATGATGGTGGGTTCGATTCCCTTTGTTGGAGTATTCATCATCTCGCAGAAGCAATGGTCACTCATCCTCGCCGCCTTCTTTGTTGGTCTCTGTGGCCAAGCGGTTAAGGTGACAAATGATGCGTTGGTTCAATCCAAGATTGAAGATGAGTATCGTGGCCGCGTCTTCGCCTTCTATGACGTTTCAGTGAATGGCGCGATTGTTGGTGGCGCACTTATTGCAGCTCTGATACTGCCAACCTCTGGTAAGTCGATCATTTTGCCGTTACTCATTTGTTTGGCATATGCATTGACGAGCGGATTCTTATTGCGGTCCGTTCGCTTTCCACCACGCAAGTAATTCGCTCTTCGCAACTTCTTCGCCCAAAGGTCCGCGATCGAGGCGAAGTTCAAGGAGATGGGCATAGGCCTTGCCGACGAGTGGTGATGGTTTAATTCCCAATATCTCAATGATCTGATTGCCGTCGAGATCTGGTCGAATAGCATTGAGCTCTTCCTCTTCTTGAAGTGCAGCAATACGTGCTTCTAATGAATCATAGGTAGCAGCTAGCGTGGCGGCCTTCTTGGCATTTCTCGTTGTGCAATCTGCACGGGTTAATACATGGAGATGGGTGAGTAAATCTCCAGCATCGCGAACGTAGCGTCGGACTGCAGAGTCGGTCCACTCGCCGCTGCCATAACCATGGAAGCGAAGATGCAGGAATACCAAGGTATTAACGCTCTCGATCGTCTCGTTATCAAAACGGAGCGCCTTCAACCTCGCCTTTGCCATGCGGGCACCAACGACTTCGTGGTGGTGGAATGAGACTCCGCCACCAGGAATTAATTCCCGAGTCTTTGGCTTACCAATATCGTGGAGAAGTGCCGCTAATCGAATAACAAGATTTGGTCCACCGAGTCGATCCTCGAGAGCGATCGCTTGTTCCAAGACAGTCAGTGTGTGCTCATAAACATCCTTGTGATGGTGATGTTCATCGATCTCAAGTTTGAGCATGGGAAGTTCTGGAAGAACAATTGCGGCGATGCCGGTCTCAACCAAGAGGAGTAATCCAAGACGGGGGCGATCTGACATAAGTATTTTGGTAAATTCATCGCGCACTCGCTCTGCAGAGATGATCGAGATCCGATCTGCCATCTCGCTCATTGCAGCAACGACTTCATCATCAACTGTGAAATCGAGTTGACTCATAAAACGTGCAGCGCGCATCATTCGTAGCGGATCATCACTAAAGGAATCCGTTGCCTTACCTGGGGTTCGAAGTACTCGCTTCGCTAGATCAGAGACACCATCAAATGGATCAATAAACTCTGGAGTTGCTGTTGTGAGCTCAAGAGCCATGGAGTTAACAGTGAAATCACGACGGCCGAGATCACCAATGATCGAATCACCAAAATCAACTTCTGGTTTGCGAGACGTTGGATCATAAACATCACTGCGGTATGTAGTTACTTCGACAGTGATATCGCCCTTCTTGCCGGCGATCGTTCCAAACGCAGCACCGGTATCCCAGATTGCATCTGCCCATTTTTTGAGAATCACCTTTGTTACATCAGGACGAGCGCTTGTTGTGAAATCAAGATCATTTCCCAGCCGGCCAAGAATTGCATCGCGAACCGGTCCACCGACGAGTGCCAAGGTGTGGCCGGCTTCTTTGAAAGCAGCTGCGAGTGAGTCGGTAATGGGTGCCTGTTTGGCCAGAGTAGCGATCGCTAGCGAGACCGCGATCTCACGCGGCCCGTTCCGGGCTCCCTGACTCTCGCTCATAAGGGTTAAGGCTAGATGATCTTCTAAGGAGTACCCTGCTCGTATGACCACGGCACATGGTGCGGGTGGCGAAGTGAAGCGCAAGAGAAGGCGTCGCAGACGTCCTAAGAGCGCAAACCCCGCTACAAACCCATCACAGAATTCTTCAGCTTCGACAACTTCTCCATCCACTCCTGCTCTAACTTCAACACCCAAGCAGGTGAAGAAGAAGCCATCGTCGAAACCATATGCAAAGCGGGTTGATGAAGTCTCTGCCGGTGGGCTCGTGATCGATGAGTCAGGAACTAAAGGACTCCTTATTGGTCGTCGCGATTTAAAAGATCCGACGAAGGAGCGACTTCTCTGGTCGCTACCGAAGGGCCATATTGAAGAAGGTGAGACGCCAGAGATGGCAGCGATCCGCGAGGTTGCAGAAGAGACTGGAATTAATTCCGAGATCGCCCGAGCTTTAGGTGTGATCGACTTCTGGTTTATGGCTGGCGGGAAGCGGATACACAAAACGGTTCATCACTTCCTCTTCAAAGAAGTCGGTGGGGTGCTCGCTCCTCAACTTGAAGAGGTCGATGAAGTTGGTTGGTTCCCGCTAGAAGAGATCGTCTCGATGCTCGCCTACCCGGATGAGAAGAAGTTGATCGCTCGATCTGGCGAGCTTGCACTATGAAACTTGTAAAGGTGGTGGCGGTTGCCCTGCTCACCTCTCTCTTGAACCTTTCTCCTGCACTACCTGCTCGCGCAGCAACTCAATCACTCCTCTTTATTACTGCGCCTTCTCACCGCGAACTCAATGGTGTATTTCTCGACGATCAACTAGCTAGCGATCTCTCACCAGTGGGGGCGATTGGAAGCCTGCTCTACATCAAAAATAGTGTGGGAGTTCAATGGAGCGTTGACCCAGCGCTCGTTGAAGAAGTAGTCGATATGTCTGATGGCTACAAACTTGCTAATGGCACTCCAGGTGCTGGCCAAGATTTCGCAAAGAATTTTCTAGCCCGATTGAAGACACTCGCATCTATCGGTCGTGTCGATGCCATGGTCTATGGAAACCCTTCTGAATACTGGGTTGAGCGCCTTACTCCCCATGAACGTAATTACATCTTCGCTGCATCTCAGAAGCGACTTACGGCGTTATTGGGTCAACCAGTCGGCTCTCCGACCTCTTACGTCAATCGTAAATATTTCTTCCTATCACGACAGAGTGTTCTCGATATTCGTGATGACTACGCCACCATTCAAAGTAGCGCCGTTTATATGAACCCTGTCGATCTCGATAATTATCGACTCTCACTCACCCGACTCTTTAATCCGCAGATGAGTTCAACAACTCGTTCAACACTTACTGGTGATCTCAACGGAGCTGTTCTTAATCTCAGTAAGAACATTCGTTTGGCGCCCGGTCGTTTTACAATCACATCAACATCACAAAATCTTCCTATTACCGTGATCAATGACTTCCCTGGAACTGCCAAGGTAAACCTCATTATCAATTCGTTGAATGAGAAGGTCCTTGTCGATGATATTCACAACATCACCGTCCCCGGGAAATCCAAAGTTCAGGTGTTAGTTCCGGTTAAGGTCCTTACTTCAGGTTCGAGTGCGCTTACAATCGAAGTTCAGAACTTACGCGGTGAGCAGGTGAGTGATCCGCAGGTCTATCCACTCTCGTTGTCGGTGATCAGTCCAATCGCAACCTGGATCACGACAGGCGCAGCAATTATCTTATTCTTCGCTGCGCTTCTGCAATCCTTACGTCGGATCCGTAGAAGGCGAGCAGTATGAGTTCGGCAAATCAGAACCATCCCGATGTAGCGCTGATGCGTTCATCAACTGTGATGGCGATCGGCACAATCTTCTCGCGCATCACCGGTTTAGTACGCGGTCTTCTTACTGTTGCTCTCCTTGGTACTGCTCTCCTTGGCGACACCTTCAACGTCGCCAACACGATGCCGAATATTCTTTATAACCTCATTATTGGTGGAGCGCTCACCGCTGTCTTTGTTCCCCAGTTAGTACGTGCCATCCGTGAGCCAGATGGTGGTTCGGCCTTTATTTCGCGGTTAGTTACTGCGACTGTTGTGGTCTTAGGGGTTCTGACAGCTATTGCAGTCATAGCCGCGCCATTGCTTGTTCGGCTCTTCGCAACGAGTTATGTCGGCCGACCAGAGTTCCATCTCACCGTCTTGATCATGCGTTGGTGTCTACCTCAGATCTTCTTTATGGGGCTCTTTGCACTGCTAGGTCAGATCGCAAATGCGAAAGAGAAGTTCGGTCCCATGATGTGGGCACCGATTCTCAATAACATCGTTGGAATCGCAGGAATCGGATACTTCTTACACCAGCACCCACACTGGACAGTGACATCGATCAGCACTGCAGAAGCAACCTGGATTGGAATTATCACAACGCTCGGTTATGTCGTTCAAGCCGCGGTCTTGATTCCGGTAATCGCTAAGACAAAGATCAAGATCTCACCGCGTTTTGATTGGCGCGATCCCGAGATTAATAAATCGATGCGGTTAGCAACCTGGACCCTTATCTTTGCGGCCATCAGCCAGATTAGTTATCTGGTCACAGTTAATCTCTCAACTCACGCAGCTGTTCGTGCGCTTAAAGAAGGAATCACGACCGGTGTTGGCTATACGCCATATAGCAATGCAACCTTTATCATGATGTTGCCGCACTCCATTGTGACGATATCGATCGTTACCGCGCTCTTGCCGCAACTCTCGCGCTTTGCTCACGAGAAGAAGATGAGTGATATCCATGATTCACTTGTTAAGACAATTCGTTTAGTTGGCATCATCACAGTTCCAGCAGCGATTGGATTATTACTTTTTGGTCCACTCATTACCCAGACGCTCTTCTTTGGAATCTCAAAGGCTGATGGCCAATACCTAGGCAATGTCCTTGCCGGATTCTCGCTTGGCCTTCTTCCGTTAAGTATTAATCTCATTGCACTTCGCGGTCTCAATGCATTTGAGAATGTGAAGTTACAAGTTCTCTCAAACTTCATCATGAACCTGGCAGCAAGCGCACTTGCTGTCCTTGCCTCACTAACCCTGCCGGCAAAATGGGTGACTGTTGGGCTCGCAGTCGCACTCTCTATCTCGTATTACATCGGTGCCTACAGCACTATTCGCCTCCTCCACCGTTATGAGATCCGAATACATACCGGTGAGATCGTTGGCCTCTACGCTCGCCTTGCCGGTATCTATCTCTGTGTTGCGATTCCCTTGCGCCTACTCTCGAGTCATATACCTGGTGGGAATACCCTTCGCCTTCTCGTTGTTTTAGCGATCAGCGGCTTGGGATATTTTGGAGTAGCAAAACTCTTCAAAATTTCTGAAGTAGGAAGCACCTTCCGAGTCTTACTCGGGCGGAATATTTAAAAGAGATAGGCTGGCAGTATGAGCGACATTCGAAATCTTGTCATTGTTGGATCAGGTCCAGCTGGATATACCGCTGCAATCTATGCGGCGCGTGCTGAACTCAAGCCTTTGATCTACGAGGGTTCAGTAACTGCTGGTGGCGCCTTGATGAACACGACCGAGGTTGAGAACTTCCCAGGATTTACCGATGGTGTGATGGGTCCAGATTTAATGGACAGTATGCGCAAACAAGCTAAGCGTTTTGGCGCAGAGCTCATCACCGATGACATTGTTGAGATGGATCTCGCTGGAGATATTAAAACGTTGAAGGATGGATCTGGAAACACAATCCAGGCAAAGGCTGTCATTTTGGCGATGGGATCTGCTTATAAAGAGATTGGTCTTGAAAATGAGAAGCGACTCTCGGGTCGTGGTGTCTCATGGTGTGCAACCTGCGATGGTTTCTTCTTCCGTGATCAAGAGATCGCTGTTGTTGGCGGTGGAGATTCGGCAATGGAGGAGGCAAACTTCCTCACAAAATTTGCATCAAAGGTTGTCTTGATTCACCGTCGTGATTCATTACGCGCATCAAAGATCATGGCTGAGCGCGCGCAGAACAATCCAAAGATTGAGTTCCTCTGGAATACCGAGGTGACGGATGTTCTTGGTGAGCAGAAGGTGAGCGGTCTCAAACTCCGCAACACTGTTGATGGTTCTGAATCTGTACGAGATTTCACTGGACTCTTTGTGGCAATCGGCCATGACCCACGCTCAGAGCTCGTCAAAGGTAAGGTCGATCTCGATGCCGAGGGATATGTGAAGGTAGAAGGGCGCTCGACTCGCACCAATGTGAGCGGTGTCTTCGCCTGTGGCGATCTCGTCGATCACACCTATCGCCAAGCGATTACCGCTGCCGGCTCTGGCTGCCAAGCGGCGCTCGATGCTGAGCGCTTCCTATCGCACTAGTTT
>Ga0208867_1000557_pt1 | contig 9735 bp, 3 predicted proteins | sample CryBogCBE05Oct08_FD_185505 | JGI IMG/M metagenome (GOLD analysis project Ga0208867, IMG submission 185505) | Freshwater microbial communities from Crystal Bog, Wisconsin, USA - CBE05Oct08 (SPAdes) (version 2) | ecosystem: Environmental > Aquatic > Freshwater > Lake | place: Crystal Bog, Wisconsin... | reverse complement strand
AGCGTACATAATTGAAACAGTGGTATTTCAAAACATTTTTGCAACCGATGAGACTGATGTGGAAAAACTAGAACTGATGTTTATCGAGACTCCAGCATTGGAAGGAAACTAATATGGCATTTGTTGATGCAGCGTTGGCTGTTGGTTCATTTATAGGGGCTGATGCTCTTGGCGCTACAGCTGCTACTATTATTGGTGGTGGCATTATCGGCGCTGGTGGCGGAGCGCTCTACGGTGCATTAACAGGTGATGGTAGTATTGGTAAAGACGCTTTATATGGCGCTGGCATTGGTGGCGGTGGTGCCGCTGTTGGTTCAGCATTGGGCGCTGGCGCAGCTGCTGATGGTGTTGTTCCTGGGGCTGTTGGGGCTGGTCCTGCTCCCACCGCTTTTGGTCTTTCCGCCCCTGCTGGTGTCTCTACTGCAAGTTTATATCCAAGCACCGCAGGTTTAACTGGCGGTAGTACTTTTGGTAGTTTAGTTGCTCCTGGCGCTGGCGCTAGTACTTTTGGTAGTTTAGCCGCTCCTACCGTATCTTCTTTAGAAGGCGCTGCTGGTTTAGGTGGTTCTAGTTTAGCTGCTTCAGCTGCCCCCGCTAGTGCCCTTGCTAGTGGTTTTGATGCCGCTACAAGTTGGATGGGTGAACACCCAATTATGACTGGTCTTGGTGTTTTGGCAGGAGCTAATATGTTAGGTTTAAATAGACCAACACAAACCCAATTACCTGCTGGTTCTAGCAATACTATGAATACGGGTTACTACAAATTAAACCCAGCTACGTTTCAACCTAATCGTCCGCCAGTAACACAAAACCCTGTAATGCCAAGTTATAGAAATTATGTAACTGATCCTTATCAAGGACCAGGCATGGCGTCGGGCGGTATAGCTGGATATAGCGATAGTAATTACAAAGACATCATGGATGAAACAAATACCATGAATCAATACGAACAAATGTTAACTGGTAGACGTGCCGCATCGCAAGAAGCAGCTCCAGCATGGGTAGATAACCCTGGCATAGTACAAGATACTGACCCAAATACTAGAGATTTATCGGCCTATGAAGCAGCTAGATATAGAGCAGCTAAAACTTATGCTAATGCAGGGGCACCAACAAGTGCTGGAATAGGTATTGCTCCTCCTGTTTCTAATTACGGTCAAGTAAGTACAGACCCAGCTATGGTTCGTGCAGCTATGGCGCAACAGCAACAACAAGTACAAGGCGCTGCGCAAGGTGGCATTATGGGTTATAGCTTAGGAGGGTATGCAAGTGGTGGAAATCCCCGTTTACTTAAAGGCCCTGGCGATGGTATGTCTGATAACATCCCTGCTACTATTGGTGATAGACAGCCTGCCCGCTTGGCTGATGGCGAGTTTGTTGTACCTGCGGATGTCGTCTCTCATCTTGGGAATGGTTCTACTGACGCTGGCGCTAAAAAATTACATAGCATGATGGATAAAGTAAGAGAAAAACGAACTGGGAAAAAGAAACAAGCTCCAGCGGTAAACCCTGATAAGTTTATTCCAGAATGAATTTAAGTATTAAAACAGTAGGGGCTGAAAGAATTGCCCAACTGTTTCCGGCAGTTGAAGGTTTTATTGGTCAAGGGTTATCAAATACAGATGACTGTACAGTTGATCAAGTAAAACTTTTTTTAATGAATGGTACTTGGCAGTTGTTGGTAGTAATAGATAAAAAAAATCTAATTGTAGGTTGTTATGTTTTATCAATAGTGAATTCTCCTAACGATAGAACAGCTACAATAGTAGCAGCGGCGGGTAAAGGATTAGCGGGTCAAGAAATATTTGACCAAGTTTGTGAGTATGTAAAGGCATTAGGCGCTACTAGGGTTCAAGCATTAGCTAAAGAATCAGCGGCTAGATTATATGGACGTGTTGGCTTAAAAGAAAAAGCAATTTTGGTGGAGAAAAGATTATGGGCGGAGTAGTTAATGCAATTTTTGGTGGTGGCGGCGGTGGTGGTAGCTCAACTCCAGCTCCTGCTCAGTCTACTACGAGTAATGTCTATCAAACTAATATTCCTGAATATGCGCAACCCTATGTTCAGAATATGCTCAATGCCACGCAGGCACAATTGTTTCAGACTGACTCTAGCGGAAACATAACAGGATTTAATCAGTATCAACCCTATAGCGGGATGAACCAACAAGAACTACAGAATGCTTCTCAAGCAGTAGCAGGGTTTACACCACTTCAACAACAAGCTTTTAGTGGCGTTGCTAACTTACAAACTCCAGGTCAGTACGGTCAGGCTACACAAGGTACCAATATGGGTATCATGGGTTCTTATGGTTTAGCTGGTCAAGAAGCGCAAGCTGGTAATCGTTTGGCTCAACAATCTACAAATCCGTATGCTATTGGCGCATACATGAATCCTTTTATTCAAAACGCATTAAATCCAGCGCTACAACAACTTAATCAACAGTATGGAATTGCTGGCTCACAAATGGCTGGACAAGCTACTGGACAAGGTGCTTTTGGTGGTACGCGTAGCGCGTTGCAACAAGGTTTAAATCAACAGAACCAGATGTTGGCACAAAACCAGTTGGTAGGTAATGCTTATAACCAAGCATTTACAAACGCACAAAACCAAATGAACCAAGTTGCTCAAACTGGTTTGGCTGGGCAACAAGCGGCTATGCAAGGTATTGGTCAAGGTATACAAGGCGCTGGTCAACTAGCTAGTATTGGTGGTCAACAGCTTGGCGCACAACAAAACATCCTTGCTGCTCAAGCTAATGCAGGCGCAACCCAACAAGCTAATGCTCAACAGATTATTAATCAAGGCATTCAAAACTATGCTACAGCGCAGCAATATCCTCTTATGGAGTTGGGTACAATGTCCAATATGTTGCGTGGCTTACCAATGCAATCAGCAACAACCCAGCAATATCAAGCCGCGCCAACTGCATTAGCTCAAGGTGTAGGTATCGCTGGCACTGCCGCATCTTTGGCAGCGCTAGGTAAGAAAAAGGGTGGTATGGTTAAAAGCATGGCTGCAGGTGGTATTGCTAGTTATAGCGCAGGTGATGTTATTGATAGTACCAAGTATAACTTAATGGATATGCCAACCTTAGATTTGCAAAAAGAACTGGCTTCAACCGATAGCGATACTATCAAAAACCAAATTAAAGGTATTCTTGCTTTGCGCGCTGGCGCACCTATGGCTGGTGGCGGTATTGTTGCCTTTGCTGATGGTAATGATGGTCAAGCAGTTAAAGAAGATCAAGCTTATTCACAACCCGCTTCGCTTACTCCTATGCAACAAAGACAAGCGGCTATAAGCGCAGTTAATCAAGCATTACCTGAACCAAATGCAGTACCATCTGACTATAAAGGTAGTATGAGTCAGTATTTAAATGAGCCAGCTACAAAACAGTTAATACAAAATAGACAAATTGCTTTAGATGCAGTTAAACAAAATAACCCCGTTAATACTGCTAATCCAGCATTTGCACAAAACCAAGCACCATCTGGTTCTATTATGTCTGCTCAAGCAGCTCCTGCTCCAAATACTACACCTGCCGCCGCTCCTGCCCCAGCCGCTACCCCTGCTACGCCTCAACCCGGTATTAAACAAGCGTCTCCACAACAGGCACAGCCACAGGTAGATACACATAAAGCTATTGAAACTCACGCTGCTAAAGAAATTACACAGAAAATGAGTGACCCAAATATTAAGAGTTGGCAAGATTTATTGATGCCCGGCAAAGATTATATGCAAGCTCAATTAGCTGATAAAGCCGCTTATGTTGGTGATCCTAATGTAAAAGGACAAGTAGCTGCTTTGGAGCAACGCCGTATTCGTGAACAAAAATCTGCTGATACTAGAGATGCGCTTATTAGAGCGCAGTTGTTTGCAAAGATGGGTACTACCCCTGGATCATTTATTACTGCTGCATTAACCGGTGTTCAAAGCGCTATCCCAGGTATGATTGCTAGTAGAGATAAACGCGATGAAGCAATGAATCATATTGACGATGCTATTTCAAATATTTATAAAGCTGATAGAGCTGAGCGCGCTGGCAACTGGGAAGATGTTCAAAAGCACCAAGAAAAAACAATTGATGCAACTATCAATGCCTACAAGACTTTCTTTGGCGCTAAAGCTGAAATGATAAAAGCCAATGCCGAAGCAGCTAAAGTTGATGGTGAAGGCGGCGGCAATAAGAGTTTAAATAATCTATTGACTCGTAGAAACTCATTGGAGCAAACTATTACTGCCAGAGAAAAAACGCTTGGTCCGATTGTAACAATGGCTAATTTACCTGATAGTAAAGATAAAGATACTCAAGCTAGAATTGTAGCCGCTAGAGAAAAAGTAAAAAATTCTATGGGTAATCTGTATGAGCAAAGAGATCAATTAAATCAACTAATTAACAAGCATCCACAAATGCAAGGGATTACTAGCGGTACAACTCAAGCTGGTTCTATTACTCCTCCTGATGCGGCAATTGCGGCTTTAAAAAGCAATCCAAAACTAGCAGATCAGTTTGACGCAAAATTTGGTAAAGGTTCAGCGGCTAAAGTGCTAGGTAGCTAATATGGCAAACTACTTTGATCAGTTTGACGAAGCTAAACCTTCTGAAAATTATTTTGACCAGTTTGACGAAAAACCTAAAGCTGATTCTTTAGGACGTTATAAAGCTGACACCACTGTAAAACCACAAGAAGGTCCTGTACAGGTAGGCGAAGATGCGCCTGATTTTACTCGTGGCTTTGCAAATACATTAGGTAACCTTCAACAAACATACGGCGGCGCTAAGGTATTAGCTGGTAAAGCTTTAGGTAGTAAAGAACTTATGCAGTCTGGTCTTCAAAGCATGAAAGAAGGCGAAGCTAGAACAGAAGTTAAAGCCTCAGATGATTTAACAGAAGCCTACAAAAAAGGTATTGGTACAGTCTTAACAGATTGGCTGCCATATCAAATAGGTTCAGGCGCTGGAAACATAGTAGAAACCCTAGGTATGATGGGTATTGGAGCCGCCGCTGGTGCTGTTACAGGTGGTGGAGTAGGTGCTTTACCTGGCGCTGTTGGCGGTTTTTTAGAAAAAAGTTTAGCTGAAAAAGGTATTCAGATTGCGGCTAAAAAGATATTAGAGACAGAAGGCAAAGAAGCTGCTGAGGCATACGTAGCTAAACACGCTGCAGAAGCTCTTACTGATATTCAATCTAAAGCGTTTGCGCGTAGCGCTGCCAAATCTATTGGTAGCAATTTAGGTATTGCATCTGAAGCAGCATTACATGGCGCTGGTGAAGTAACCCAACAGGCTGTTGACCAAGCCCAAAAAGAAGGTCGTGACCCTACAGATATTGATTTGCAACGAGTTATACCCGCTGCCCTTGTTCACGGCGTAGCAGATTTCTTTACGGAAAAAATTGGTTTACATGCTTTAGATGGTATGGCTTCAAACGCGTCCGGTTCAATGATTAAAGACATAGCTAAAGCTATTGCGCTTACTGGTACTAAAGAATTAGTTCCCGAAGAAATTCAAGAGATTGCGCAACGCTATGGCGCTAACATGTCATTAACAGACGCTGATGCGCTAAAAGATTATTTAAACACAGCTGGAGCTTCATATGCTATGTCAGTCGCACCTGCTGGTATTGGTGGGGTACGTACACATTTAGCTGGCAGAATACCAACAGCACCTGCTGATTCTAATGCAAAAGGAATTGAAGACGTTAAACAAGATTCTCAAACAGTAGATCCAAGTCTACAAGACCCATTACTACATTCCACTGTGGATGAAAATGGTAACGCTGTAGATAATCCAGATGTAGTATCACAAGAAACACAGGAGACTAAAAATGTCGGAACAACAACTGTCGCTGGAACAGATAGAACTGGCACTGAAGTACCTGGACAGCAAGGAACAACAACTGCCGGAGGAGCTACCACCACTGACACTGGAGGATTGGGTGGAGTTAAGCCATTTGTTGACTTGTCTGAAGCGGGAGAAGGACCAAAGCGCGCTACACTAGAAGAGAAAGTTGAAGAACAAAAAGTAGGGCAAAACTTAGGTACTGAAGAACAAAAACCTTATTTAACTACTCAAAGTGTATATAGCGCACAGGCACCAGGAGATGTTGACACAGGTATTAATCATGCCGGACATGAGCAAGCATTTGATGCTTACGATACCGTTGACTATAAAAATGGCGTATTACCAGAACTTAAAACAATAGCTGAAGAAAAAAATAAACAGCAACAAGAAAAGCGCGATAAATTAGCTGCGCAAATGAAAGATAACGGCGAAAGTTCTAAAGTCATTAAAGCTGCTTTAGCACAAATAAAAGATTTTAAACCTGGGGCACCCCTTGAGTTTATGTCTGAACAAGAGCTAGTAGATTTATATGACAAGCACTCTGGCAAAACTAATTTTGATAAGAGTGAAGCCACTACCCGCAAAAAAGACCAAGAGTCTCGTAATCAGTTTGTAAGTACGTTAGAGCCTTTACAACAAGCCAAAGTTAATGCTGTTGCGCAACGTTCTTTTGCAGATGAAGTTATTGCTGGAGAACGCCGTAAGAAACAAACTACTGAAGCTGACCAACGCAAAAATAGAGAAAAGAAGCAAAAAGATAAAGCATTTTTTGATGTACAGCAACAGCTGGAAGAAGCCAAAACAGACGTAGCTGAGCGTGAAAAACAAGCAAACGAAGCTGCTGAAAAAGAAGCTAGTGAAGAAAAAGATTTAGAACAGACAGCTAAAGAAGTATCTGCCGCCGCTGAAAAAGTATTGCCTAAAAGAGAAAAGACTCCTCCTTCTCCCAAAGAAAGAACTGTATCTAAACGGATACAAAATATTACACAAGCAATTAAAGATAAAAGCCTACCAGCTTTATTAAAAGCTGTTGGCGGAACAAGGCGTGGCAGTGATCCAGCTACCGTTCAAATTGCTAATATATTTGATAATTTACTGGCTACATTTACTACTAATACTAAGATTCAATTTGGTGAGGTAGAAAATGGCGCGCCCGGTAAATATGATCCAGCTACTGATACTATTACCATTCAAGGTAATGACGAACAAGGCTATACAGGTAAACGTGCATTAGATGAAACTGTATTACATGAAGTATCGCACTCCGTGCTGGACCACGTATTTGATAACCCAGAAGCCTATATTAAATCTTTGCCCGGTGAAAAACGTAATGAAGCGCGCGCCGCATTAAACAGACTAAATAATAACTATAAAAAGATTAAAGCTAAGTTTGGTAGTAAATATAATATTGATACAATAAAAGAATTTGCTGCAGAGTTCTGGTCTAATTCTAAGTTCCAAATGGATTTGGCGTTGATGCCATCTGAATCTACTTATGCACCAAAAGACAATATGTTTACGGCTATTGTTAGAACTCTTGCCAACGTATTTGGTGTAAGTAATAAAGACGAAGCGGTAAACTTTAAAGAAGTTGCTGAAGATTTAGCTAGACTTATTTCAGCGCCAAGCGAAGGCATTACTGGTAAAGAAGTTTCTTATGCTAAACAAGCCGAAGATAAACTAAGGGATGAAGGCAATATTATGCCAACCCCCGGTGAAAAATCAGACTACGAAGTACCTTTAGAGCAACAACCTAAAAATGTTAAATACTTTAAAGACTTGTTATTTACCCGTGCTGGTTGGAGAAGGATTGCTACAAAGGTACAAAATGAACGGTATGAAGTTAAGCATTGGCAAGATGTTCTTGATATGGCTGGAAAGATTTACTATGAAGGTAAAGACAAGATCAATAATATCTATGGTCAGCTAACACTTGCTACTGGGCGCGGTAAAAATTTATTTAATTCTATGGTTGAAGGTCATTATGAGGCTTTAGACCAATCTATCTATAACTTATCTAAAGCAGTAGGTCTAGATATTTCTGGTACTTTAGATATGATGCACCGTGTTTTAGAAGGTTTGCATGACCAAGAACGTCGTCAAATTAAATATTTAATGATTGTTCCGCTATCAGAAAAAGCTGTTTTAAAACAAAACGGTAAAATGATTAGCCCCGCTGAGCGCCGTTCACAAATATTTAAATTACTAGATACTAAGAGCTTAACTGAAACTCAAGCTAAACAATTACGTAATGAATTAAATATTATTGTTAAAAAGTATACTGACCCATTAGGCGAAAGCCCACGTCAAGTAGTGGGTGAAGATGGTAAGCGTATAGGTGTTGATACAAATATTGACTCCCCAATTTATAACGTAACTGGTCTCACTGCAGAAGCAGCTAAAGAACGCGTTCGCCAATACGAAGCGTCGCCACATAAGGCTCAGATTGATGAAGTTAGGAAGCATATTAAAGCGCTACACCATACTACTACTGAGCTTAATAAGATGGCTAACTATTGGTCACAGCCAGTAACCAACCGCGTAAATTTCTATGGGTTTGATAACTATGTACCGTTAGAAGGCGTTGCCAAACACGGCGAAGAAGATGAAGCATTAGACTTTGATAGCAAACGCATGGGGCGTGAATTGCAAGATGTAGCCCATTCATTCGACGGTCGTATTAGCGTATCTAATAACCCAGTATTACAGACTATGTCCAACGCAACCCGCGCCGCTATGCGGGCTGGTCGTAAAGATTTAACTCAGTCTATTAAAAATTCTTTAAAGAAAGATGACAAATTAAATCCACATGGTCAAGGCATTCTGTCTGGTAGTGTAATCAAACACATTACATTTGAAGAACGTCGTGATGAGAACGTGCTTAAAGAAATCCCAAGAGAGAATACTGTATTCCATTACAACGAAGATGGCAGTATTGATATATTAGAGATCCGTGATCCTAAATTACGTGAAGCAATCCGCCGTACTTATAGAAATAGCAGCCCGTTAGTAGACGTTGCCAACAGCGTAACTAGCAAATTAGGTATGCTTCATACCCGTTATAACTATAACTTCGCGCCTTTAAACTACGTACGCGATACATTAACCAACGCTTGGGCTATCGGTGCTGAGCTTGGTCCTACCCAGTCCGCTAAGTTCTTGGCACAGGTAGCATCTAAAGTAACTCAAGGTAGTTTGCCAAAAGCCATGAAAGTGGCAGCGTTGTATGAAAGTAAAGACTTTGACCAGATTAAAGCTTTAGCTGATAGAGACCCAACCATTAAGGATATGTATGACTTTATCCAGCAAGGTGGTATGGTTAATTACATCCAAGGCATTTCGCTTAAGTCTAACTTCCAACAACTACAAAAAGAAATTGGTCGCTCTGGTGTAATGCGTAACATTGCGCAGTGGAATAAGTATGTAGATATCTGGACTGACATGTTTGAATTGTCTAGCCGGTCCGCTGCATTTGCCATCGCTAAGCAGAATTTTATACAACACGGAATGGATGAGAAAGCGGCTACAACTAAAGCTGCTGAGTATGCTAAGAACTTAGCTAACTTTGAACAAGTCGGTGAGCATGGTAAAGCGCTAGGCGCAGTCTTTATGTTCTTCCGCCCATCGGCAACAGGTGCTGTCCGCGCTATTGAAGCCGCTGCTCCAGCATTCCAAAAGGTAAATGACGTAATGCGTACTCTACCTTCAAACTTAAGTGAGCAAGATAAAGCTACATTTAAAAAGAACTTCTTAGAGCGCCAAAAGAATGCTCAGTATATGTTGACCGTCTTAATGGGTCTTGGCGCAATGGCTTACACTATGTCTATGATGATGGCTCCAGACGACGAGTTAAATCGTAATAGAGTAATGACTGATGATCCAGCACA
>Ga0208867_1000549_pt1 | contig 9885 bp, 10 predicted proteins | sample CryBogCBE05Oct08_FD_185505 | JGI IMG/M metagenome (GOLD analysis project Ga0208867, IMG submission 185505) | Freshwater microbial communities from Crystal Bog, Wisconsin, USA - CBE05Oct08 (SPAdes) (version 2) | ecosystem: Environmental > Aquatic > Freshwater > Lake | place: Crystal Bog... | reverse complement strand
TGTTCCCACCGATTCTCATGACTGACTCACCCGAATCAGTCAATTGACCGGTGTTCCCACCGATTCTCATGACTGACTCACCCGAATCAGTCAATTGACCGGAAGTCATTCTCCAGAATTTTTGGAACAAAAATGTTCCAAAATTTTGATTTTTTGATTTTCTTTTATATACGCTTTAATTTTCTCATATTATGGACCGTACTACAATTCAGCAAATGAAAATAAGGCATATTGCACAAGGCCCAACACCAATATTTCATCAACACGTCCATGTGGCTAAGTTATTTGAGGAAACGAGCGAAAACGTGCGCCCCCCCCGGAACAAAAATGTCATTTCCGTAAATAGCCTCGCCAATCCATCGAACTACTACATAGTATCTATATCAGTGGTTAGAGCTATATATAACAAGTAATTTAAACTACTTAGGACCTCTCAATTCGCGATTTGCGAAGATTTCGAACGAAAATACTGTAAATATCACGTTTTACAAGGTGGTCGAAAATTTGCAAAGAATGAACTTCGGCAATACACCGAACTTGTACGCACAAGTTGTATCTGTGGTTAAAGCAATGTACAAGAAGTAATTTAACCTACTGGAGACCTCGGAAATCGCAATTGGTGAAGAGAAATGTTGGAGAAAATATGGCAAAACCTACTGTTTTGCGAAGTGACCAACGGCTGTAAAAGATATAAGTTTGCCAATATACCGAACAAGTACGTACAAGTTATATCTGTGGTTAAAGCAATGTACAATAAGTAATTTAACCTACTGGAGACCTCGGAAATCGCAATTGGTGAAGAGAAATGTTGGAGAAAATATGGCAAAACCTACTGTTGTGCAAAGTGACCAACGGCTGTAAAAGATATAAGTTTGCCAATACACCGAACAAGTAAGCACAAGTTACATTTGCAATTAGAGAGATTTATAACAAGTATTTTGACCTATTGTGGAGCGACCTATAACAAGTATTTTTGACCTATGACAAGTATTTTGACTCATGCGTAGCTAACTGGTGTTACATTGTACACATTAAAATTCTAAGAATGCCTAAAAAACGGCCTTCGTCCACTGTCTCCATATGGTCTTCTATCATGAAAGTTGCTAGCATCACCGGAGTCAGAGCCCATACTTCTGTAGTGTGGAGGCTCCTCTCTGCTTGGTGGAGGAGGATATCTGCTGGCACCACTATACGAATGCGGAGGGTACTCACGATGAGGTGGTTCGCGTCTGGTATCACCATACGCCCGGCTGTATTCATAGGAATGACTACCGTCAGCTCCGTCCGAACACTGACTCTGGTAATGAGGAGGCTCTTCTCTGCTTGGTGGAGGAGGATACCTGCTGGCACCACTGTACAAATGCGGAGGGTACTCACGATGAGGTGGTTCGCGTCTGGTATCACCATACGCCCGGCTGTATTCATAGGAATGACTACCGTCAGCTCCGCCCAAACACTGACTCTGGTAATGCGGAGGCTCCTCTCTGCTTGGTGGAGTAGGATACCGGCTGGCACCACTGTACAAATGCGGAGGGTACTCACGATGAGGTGGTTCGCGTCTGGTATCACCATACGCCCGGCTGTATTCATAGGAATGACTACCGTCAGCTCCGTCCGAACGCTGACTGTGGTAATGCGGAGGCTCCTCTCTGCTTGGTGGAGGAGGATACCGGCTGGCATCACTGTACGAATGCGGTGGGTACTCACGATGAGGTGGTTCGCGTCTGGTATCACCATACGCCCGGCTGTAATCATAGGAATGACTACCGTCAGCTCCGTCCGAACACTGACTTCGATGTGGAGGTGGTTTCTCCTCTTTTACAGCGCGCGCTTTTTGTGAAGGGTCTTCATTAACATCTGCTTTCGCTCCAGGTACTGGATCCGATTGCAGGAGTGGCGCTTTATTCGATACTCCTGCTTTAGAGTTTTTCTTCATTCTTTTTCCTGGGGGGGATCTAGTTGGAGTAAGCTCATTTTTGTCACTGTTCTCCTCGTTATTATTAGGACGATCTTCCTTAGCTCGCTCAGAGTTTTTAGCTTCTAAGCGTGCAGAAGCAACAGCTTCTTTCAAGGTCTTGACTCTATTCAGCTCCCGAGAATATTTAGTAACAGCGGCATTTTTTTCTCTCTCAAGACGCTTAATCTGCGATTGAAATCAAATTTAGATATCTTGATTGTGTAATTTTATTGTATTACCTCATTATTTAACACATTTATCTCGGCTTTATGATCGATAGTCATTTGCTTCACTTTATCTTTCAAATCTTTCTGAGATCGACCAAGTATGTAATCAGATGCAAGGCAAGGAGAAATAGAATTTTAACAAGAAAAATAATTAATATAGAGAATAGACTTACAATTATCTTAGTTTCATCTACCGCTTTACTAGATACAATTGATCTCGCCGCGAGAGGTCTTACTTTGTTAATAGAAGCAACAGGGACTGAATTTCGCCCTCCAGACAAACTATTTCTAACAGAATCATTACCCAAGCTGCTAGGAGTAGTACTGGCACTGACACTTTGTTCTTCGGAGTTTCCTTCATCAAACAATTCTTGAATAGAAATATTATTTCGATTGTAATATTCCCACAATCGTTTGATCAGCGTTTTTTTGCCAGCTTTCTTGCCCGCCGGTAAGATGCCAAGAGCTTTACACTTTCTCTGAACTGTATATCGATCCAATTTTCTATTAAGTTCTCCCAAAATATTAGGGCAATTACCATCAGATGGTTGACTGACGAACAACTGTTTAGCCACTCCCAGCTTATCTGATGATGTAGTAGAACTATTTTCATCGTCGATTTCTTCCCTTTTCTCGTCCGCCACCCCTCCCTCGTCGCTCACTTCTTCAGTGGCCGCTTCCCAAGCTTCTCTATTCAAGTCATTGAGTTTCTTTGTCACCTTCATATTATTTCTTTTAGGATTGTTCACTGCAGGATTTCTTGTGTCCCTAGGCAATCCCCTACTCGGATCATAGATCCAGCGGTTAATGTCTAAGTACGTCTGGTACGATCTAGTTAAACAACGTTGTAATCAGAACATCGTGCGTAGTAGTTGTACACATAACGTATGGCAGCTGAAATACGTACCTATATATTTCAATGTGAGTTTGCAGCGGCAATAGCACAGCTGGATTCGTGAACTTTTGCCTCATCCAAGGAATGAAGTTAAAAACTCGGTAGCACCTGCGATTGAAAAAACAGAAAACTACAGCATCTAGTCGAGGCTTATTGCAGCGCGTTCTCCACAGAGCAACCAAAAAATAATTAGTTAGAGCAACGAATGCACCAGGACTAGAAGTACCCTCCTCAGAAGACTCCCAACAAATCATGGTGTTGCACAAATATCCTGTGATCGTAATTCGTTATTGTTATTAACTGATGATTAAATTGTTGAATTTTGTCACGCTTACCGCAATTCTTATTACTGGAGTAATAACCATAAAATACGTCATATCCAAAGAGTGTGGGGTTTTCGCATTCTATCTCATCTATAAACCAAGTTGCGCTAAAAAATATTGATCGGCTACTTATTCGGTTTATCAGATCCCCTTGCAACTCTTCTTGAACAGACATAGTAACACAGGACGCTTCCATTTGAACTCTATTATGATAATTCAAGTTATTAAATACAGATAGTGACGCAGCCCTCATAAAATAATAGCTTACTTTTTAGCATGCAAGTGAGCATCTCTAAGGACCCGGCCGATTTCAGTAGAATTTCTCGGTCCAGAATACACTTTATTAACACTGAAACTTTTGCAAAGCTCACTCTCACCCATGATGAGCTCTCCAGCTTCAAAAGGTTCTTCATCACGCGGAGAACGATTGTCTACATTTTCATCTAATTCTCCTGGCATGTCAAAATCAGTTCCATTCAGCTCTCCTTCCGAGGCAATGTTATCTAAAAGCTTTGCTCGAGCTATCAAATCTGAATAATGCAAAGAACAGAGCTTTTGATGAATGCTAGCGGCTTTATCAGACCTCCTAAAAAGTGTTCCACATTTTGGGTAGATGCATTCAATATATTGCTCGTCCTCCTGCTCAACTACTTCCTGCGAAGTAGTCAACAATTCGCTTCTATTCTCTTGAAAACTAATTTCATCAAGACTATTGCTCACTGCTTTGCTGTCATCACGAGTTTCTGAACAGGTAAGTGATAATTTATCGGAATCTCGTTGAACTACTTTGATTGAGGACTTTGGGTTCCTGTCAATAAAGTCTCCCGAGATAACTTCAGAATAATCAACCTCTAATGCTCTCTCCATTTCCATCAAATTTTCTGTTTCATCCCCCATAGTTTTTTAATAAAAATTTTTGCAAGAATACTAGTTGAAGTAAAAATTTGCGTTCAAAAAAAAATGAAATTCTATAATTTGGGCTAGAATTCGGAAGGCCAGTAATGGATGTGGGGGAGCCAATTCAAGGTAATTATTATTTACCCTATGGTGTGTGTGTGCGGTGTTTGGCCTAACAACATTGAATTAGGTGATTCTTCTAAGATTGCTCCAGACAGCCCAAGTGAATATTGCGACATTGTGATCAAAGCCCCTTGCTGCACGAAAGAGTGCTTAAGAAGCCGTCTACCGGTAAATAAATCCTTTTTGCTGGTGAAGGGCTGCTTAGAGGAGGTAAGCTTTAGATTTTTTGCACTTTCTACGTTGAGTTATTTGATTCCCAAATTTTCGCCATTTCAATCCAGGTCAAATACCGGTCGCCATCGAGCAAGAGGACCTATATTTTAAATAAATTAAAGCACTTTAGTAATAGAATTAGCTCTAGAGGATATTATAAATTGGAGTACGTCGTCGGTGTGAGTCCTAATCCAGTACTGAGTAACGTATGTAAAGTATGCTTTCAAAATTGCTATGGCTATGAGAAGTCGACAGTGAATTATTTAATTAGAGCAATTAAGGTAAGTCATGTTATGTAAATCTGCCGTATGTTTAAAGTCTAAGATTCTCTGTTAATAGAATAGGACGGCTATTTCTGATAGACCTTTCACAAACGGCGATCTAACTAGGATTAAAGACCAAAACTTTTTTAACGATATACTGCTTTTGATGAAAAACGAATACAAAACGGAATTAAATTACGAAGAATTAGCGATGCTTAAAATTCCAAACACAAGCGGTGCGATGCTGTGTTATTCTTGGATGAAGTACTTCTTCAACCTTGTTGGTGATAATACACCAAACAGCGATCAAATTCACTTAGAACCGCAGACAATTTATGAGGTAACTTTTAAAATTTCCCTCTACCGTCTCGTCTCATCGTCAACATAATAAATACTAGATTTATGCAGAATATTATGCAACAGTGTCTCATTCATTAAACAGGTTAACGCTAAAATACTTCTACAAGCTTTGGAAGTTGTGTTGGCCTCACGTTAAGATTAGAAGATATAAAGCAGTTTGTGGTAGGATGTTATTCGTGACGATTAACTTAACTTTATTTCATTTTTCCTTCCTCATATAATTTTTCTCGATGTATTTATTCTTATTCCAACAACTTACCATTCTCTTTACAATATAATGGCCAGGCAAATGCATTGAATGCGCTTTATTTTGTAATCTGCGTCAGCAATGTAAAAGTGAAAAGGCTCGAGTCTACATCAGCGCCTTGCATTCTTATCACAGAATAACATATATGGGAGAACGAAGATGCTATCACGAAAGAATATTGGAAAGTCATACATCCCCAGAAAAATTTCTCTCAGCTGTCGCAGATACAATGGCTCAAAACCATATGATGTTACCATGGCTTGGAAATCTTGCCCAACCGAAGGCGTGCCTGCCTCAAAAAATGACCGCTGTATTATGTCACAATAGATGCTTTGTGGGATATAGATTTTTTCATAATGTTGGGGGAGGAGCAAATGCATCGATATACTGCATGTTACGAACTTTAGAACGTATTAAAGAAGCAGAGGGTAAACTACCTGAAGTATTCTATTATCAAGTAGATGGTGGCTCTGAAAATTCTAATTTAGCAACGCTGGGGTATTGTGAATTCATAGTGGCTCAAAGATTGGTGGACAAAATAGTTATTACCAGACTTCTTGTAGGCCATACTCATTGTGACATCGATGCTTTCTTTGGGGTCATCTGGAAGAAAATAAGGGACGCAACGATACTTACCCCTCACCAATATGAAGAAGCTATAAAGGAAGCATTAGCATCAGTTGGGATACCAATTATTGTTGAAGACGTTTTCGTTGTTCCCGACTTCCAGGCTTATATTAACCCCCACCTTTTAGATATTACTCAGGCGTTTAAGCAGCAGTACACCAAGCTTCAGTGGATATTTGAATACGTAGGATACTGCGAGGCCTGCAGCGATAGAACCAGCCCACTCTGCAAAGCATGTGCAGAATTTCCTAATGGAGTGAAGGTAAATAAACCATGTCACCGCCATATTTGCAAGTAAAATATTCTCGCACAGGTCACGTATCGTGCATACTCAGCCGATCGAGTGTATGAGTTTACACAGAACACTGACGGAAACTTGAATATTCAACCTGAATGTGTTATCGTCACCGTTGAGCCTCAAGCGAGACCGGAGTACAACATACCAGAGGGGATGTTTATATTAAGAAGTTTACCAAGTTGTAACTAAACGTTTGATCTTGTTATTACTCTAACTTGTTTATATATTAGACTCATCCAGTTCTCTGCAACCTGCACCCTTCATCACCGGAGCTAGGCAGCTGCTAGAATTGACAGCGGATAAGATAATAAACGAGTATAAAAACTTCAGCCCGGCTGTGCTTCCTCACTGGACCGCTTTCGTAGATCTATGTCCTGAAACAGATATCTCTTCTGAATTTATTGCAAGTCATCCTGAAAGATTTCATATTCCGTTACACGATGAACTGTTTAACTGCTCAAATATTAACACGACACATGTTCCTTCTCGCACTGCAAAGAAGCGGAATGCGGATCAGGTGCCTACAATGCGAACAACCGGCAGCGTGAAGTGGCCGAATCGAGGCAGGAATGTTCCGCTACCAACTTCCACAAGAGAGTATGTAGATGGACGCATGGGGGATCCTGAAATGATAACACTGAACAACTGCGATAACCATCTGGTGAGATTACTAATTACGTGTCAGTTATGAATAGCGTTTTAGGTATTGGCTGCTGAACTGCTTGTGTGGTGCTTAGTCGTTTTTCTGCACTTCGTTTAACCATTCTATTTTCGATATTAGGCGAACTACATGAATTGGACGGTTTCAAAGCTGAGAGCCAAATGTAGGGAGCTCAGTATAGGAACTCAAGGGACAAAACAAGTCCTCATTGATCGCATTAATATATCAGTCTTGAAAGCGTTTGACGTACGAACATTCCGGGGTTACTCTTCAGACAAAAATATATATGTACAAATTTCGGAGATTAGCATCAACGGCTTCATTTCGTTAATTAAATCTTTTGCATTCGTGGACTCAAAGTACCTTTCTGTTGAGCAAGTAGCTGATATTCGTCATTGGATATTTACAGAGGCGCGCCTTAAGTTGTATTTGAAGCATGATGGACGTTTTTTTGATGTTTGTCAACCAGATGGGACATGCTCTTGGCAACTTATAGATATCATGACTCGTAGAGGTGCTCACAATATCAAAGAAAGGGACAGCTGTCTTAAAAAAGCAAATATGAACTATGATGATGGGGACGTGAAAGCAAAGCTCATTGCCCGGGCAAATGAATGGGTAGCACATGTTCAGGGACTAAACATTGTTGATGACCAGAAAAAGCAATTTTTTCAGCAAAAAGCTTCTGCTTATATTAGTTACATTTCAAATTTCAATCGATGTAAAAAAAATTCTCTTAGACTTAAATCTCAGGACTGGCTTCATTCTGATGCTATAAGGCTTCTTGCAAATCCCGAATATCCTTTCGCATTATTTTTACCCGAAGTGGAAGACAACACGAATGTAGACTATTTGCTCTTAGATACTATTACGGATATACACGACAACTGTAGATCATTTCGTTACGACGCACTCAATAAGATGTGTTCTAATCCAAATCTTTCCTGTATGCGTGATGGCCATGCCTATCCACTTCCCTCAAGCGAGGCATATCAGGAAAGGCTCTCAGAATCAATTGATTCTTTATTAAACAAATTGAGGAGCTGTGAAATTGTGGATATTTTAAGATTTCACGAATCCGTATTGTCAATTAAAGCGCTCAAGCATGCAGAATGTAATACCAATAAAACCCTACCAATTTTAGTAAATAGCAGTGAGGAGGAGTTGTCTGAATCTACTTACTGCTCGGGCAATAATGTAAGATCATTGTTGTTTGTTATTTGCGTTCTCGATTTATCCTATTCAATGCCTTAGAACCGCGGGAAAAAGCAAGCATCTGAGCGTATTGATGGCGGATATGCTTTGACTGGTTCTGATGGAGAATCCTCATCGGCGTCTGAAGTCCTACTTAAACCTAGAAAGAAGGGGGAAAAAGCTACTGTAAGTAAAATTCAATAAAATTGAAGCAAAATGACGTGTATTTCTCTAAGGTTCGCGTGAAAGGGCGGGAAAAGCCGCTTGATAGCACTAATCTTAATAGTTCTGACACAGAAGACTCCGATTTCTTAGAAACTAAGGCGAAAGTAAAAAAAAAGAAGAAGATAGGGGGGTCGAGTGTTAAAAGTGTTACTGTAAGATAGTTGAAGAATTTAATAGAATAAATTAATTTAATATATCTTTTTAAATTCTTAGGTGCGAAGTGACGAGCAGTCTAAGCAACTTGATGGTGCCGATACTGTTTTGACGGAGTCCAATGTGATTTCTAACGTGAAAGTAAACTCCAAGCCTTGTAAGCATTTATCTTCCTCGATGGTCATGACACAACGACGCCGTGGCAGGCTAAGAGATGCTCGAGTAAAAGGTGAAAATAAACGACGTGAGGTAGAAAATGAGCTAGACGGGACTCTAGACTATTCATTACCAGCAAATTCCATGCACCTGATCTACAGGTACGAAATAATTCATTGGGTGCCCTGCGCTCATAACATATTTCACAGACACGTAGAGGATAAATGGGAGAATAAAGATGGCGTTGAGGAGATCTTCGTAGGAGAAATTGTAAGCTTCAATGATAAGAACAAAAAGTATCTCGTGCATTTTAGTACCGGGGACGATAACCCAGTACCGTGGGAGTATAGTGCAGCTGAAATTATTAAAATCATTCTTGAATAGTGTTTGTAAAATAATTTATTGTTTCCATATTTTCAAACTACTTAATTCCTGCATATATCTTGCGAAGTGTATTGTCGTACTCTCTAGGTGTACTTATAATGGCATCCTCTTATGTTTTTAATATATTTGACGATGAATTGGACGTGAAGTATCAACATTCAGACGTTTTCATTCCGTTCTACCTCTTAAGCAGCAACGTTTCACGACATCTAAACATGCTGCAAGTAAAAATCGCATTAAAAAGTGTATTTTTACGTTCTCACTTTCGTTTGTCTCTACTCCAACTTGAAGTTGAAGTTCAATAAAATGTTGAAGTTCAAGTTGAAGTTGTAGTTGAAGATCTTTTCAAAAATGACATGATATTATACTTGTAATATATCAGTCGACGTAGAATGGTTAGAGGAGCTTGAATTTACGTAGTAGAAGCTTTGATTCATCACATGGCTGAAGTTACAGCTCAAAAACACTTAAAAAACAGCTAGAAAATGATGTAACCTACAGTACAAAATTTCTCATCACCCCGAAATATTCAAGATTATTCCGCTTGCGAAAATACTACCATTATTGTGTTATATGATAATCTGGAAGCAATTTTTTTAAAACGTCTGGGTTGAAATGTTATTTAGCTTCAAAAAATGTTCCAAAATCGGACCCTATGTTCCAAAAATTCTGGAGAATGACT
>Ga0208867_1000546_pt1 | contig 9916 bp, 8 predicted proteins | sample CryBogCBE05Oct08_FD_185505 | JGI IMG/M metagenome (GOLD analysis project Ga0208867, IMG submission 185505) | Freshwater microbial communities from Crystal Bog, Wisconsin, USA - CBE05Oct08 (SPAdes) (version 2) | ecosystem: Environmental > Aquatic > Freshwater > Lake | place: Crystal Bog, Wisconsin... | reverse complement strand
ATTTTATAAATTAAAGATTTAATAAAAATGTCCATTACTTATACAATAAAAATTAGAATAAATTAATTGATAATAATGTAATAATTATTATATAATAACTCTGAAAATCAAGTTTTCTTTGAATAATCGATTTTAATTAAATTTCATGAGTAAAACAATAGCTTATTTACGCATTTCTACCATTGACCAAGACTTAGAAAAAAATAAAGCTGCCATTTTGCATTTAGCAAATGAAAAAAACTTTGGAAAAGTAGATTTTGTAGAAGAAACTGCTTCAGGTAAAATTAGTTGGCGAAAGCGTAAAATAGCTAATATTTTGGATGAAGTAAAAAGCGGTGATAGAATTATTGTTAGTGAACTATCCAGATTAGGACGCAGTATGTTAGAATGTATGGAAATTCTATCGATTGCTACAGAAAAAGGTATAGCAATTTATGCAGTTAAAGGAAACTGGAAATTAGATGACACTATTCAAAGCAAAATTGTTGCTATGGCATTTTCTATGGCTTCAGAGATTGAAAGAGATTTAATTTCAAAACGTACTACAGAGGCTTTAAAAGTTTGTAAAGCATCTGGAATGCAATTGGGTAGACCAAAAGGTCCTGGAAAAAGTAAACTAGATATGTACCGCCCTGAAATAGAGGCATTACTTGCAAATGGTACAACTCAAAAATTCATTGCTAAGCGTTATGGTAGTACAGAAGCGAATTTACACAATTGGTTAAAAAAACGCGGCTTGACAAAAAGTATTTTAACTTCTTTAACGCAAGTAGCCTAAAATGACAAAAAAACCTATTCCAACTGAAGTAATAGTAGGTTTATATCACCAAATTACTAACTTATCTGCAAAAAATCCTCAGAGAAAAGCTCTTATTAGTGAAACTGCTTTAGCATTTAATGTTTCACACTCTACAGTTAGGAGGACTCTTAAAAATTATCGCCAACCTTCTCCCATATTCCGTAGTGACTATAACAAACCTCGTAAAATTAGTATGGAAGAGATGCAACGTTATTGTGAATTGATTGCAGCTCTTAAAATTCGCTCTACTAACCGCAAGGGTAAACAGTTATCTACTCCACGAGCAATATGGATTTTAGAAAATCATGGTATTGATTTAGAAGGAAAAAGAATTATACCTCCAAAGGGTCTGCTCACTAAGCCTACTGTCAATCGATATTTAAAGAGGTTGGGTCTTATTTCAAAAAACTTTTCGTGTGAGCCTGCAGTAGTAAGATTTCAAGCAACATATAGCAATGAATGCTGGCAACTTGATTTTTCTCCATCAGAACTGAAATACTTACCGGTTGATGGTCAAGAAGATAGAAATGAATCATTATTACTAGCTAGTGTAGTAGATGACAGAAGTGGCATGGTATATCAAGAATACCACTTAAGTGAAGGTGAAAATATATTAATGGCCTTACGTTTTTTATTTAACGCTATGTCACCAAAACCAAATAAACAAATGCCTTTTCAGGGAATTCCCTTGATGATTTACTTAGATAATGGGCCAGTAGCAAAAAGTCTGGTTTTTCAAAGGGTTTGTAAACAGCTTGGTATTGAAATCCATACTCATAAGCCAGCAGGAAGTGACGGAAGAAGAACTACTGCCCGTTCAAAAGGAAAGGTGGAACGTGTGTTTAATACGGTACAAACTCAATTAGAAACACTATATCATTTTCATAAACCATCATCTGTTGAAGAAGCTAATAGTTGGCTTTGGAACTATCTTGCTCACTATAACAGTTTACCACATCGTTATGAAAAGCATTCACGTTTGGAGGACTGGCAACAAAATTTGCCTACAGAAGGTTATAGACAAATGTGTGATTGGGAAAAATTTTGCCAAATGGCACGAGAACCAGACGAAAGAAAAGTATCTTCCGATGCTTGCATTACTTTAAGTGGAGTACGTTATCAACTTACCCCCGAAATGGCTGGAGAAAAAGTGATTATTTTATTGGGGTTGTTTGATAACGAATTATATGTAGAATTTCAAGGACAAAAACACGGACCTTTTTATCCATCATCAGGTCCTATACCATTACATATCTATCGCTCTTTCAAAAAGACAAAAATAGAAAAACAAATAGATAAATTAGAGCTATTAGCCAAAAAACTTTCTCTTCCACGTTCTGTGCTTACTGGCCAGTTTGGAAGTGATTTGAGGTTAATAGAACAAGCCAAATTAATAGCTGAAGAGGTTAAACCTCAACCATTTGTCCCATTTGAGGATAACAATATAGAAACGGCATATTTTAAAACAACACTAGAAGCAAAATTAGCAATTGCTAAACTATTAGGGAAACCTTTGGCTGTAATTCCTGAAGTCCAGCGTTTAGAGCTTGATAAGCTAATTAATGAAAGTTTGCATAAGACTACTCTTTTGGGCAAAGTCCGAGAGTTTTTTAAATTAAAATTAGTATCCAATCATATATAAGAGGTAAATTAAGGATGAACAATGAAATCATGCAGTTTTTTGGATTAAGCAGGTCATTTTATAATTTACCATTTTTAGAAACAGAGGTAATAAAAAGGCAAGTTGAAAATATTAAGTTAGCAAGCAGAACTGGTGGCATTATTGCATTAACTGGTATGGTTGGGAGTGGCAAGACAACTCTTTTGTGGAAAATTCAACAACAGCTATTTGATGAGAAACAAGTATTAGTATGCCGCTCGCTATCAACGGATAAAAAACGAGTAAACATTGGCACTCTATATACGGCACTATTTTTTGATCTAGTAAAAGATAAGAATTTTAAAATACCTAACCAGGCAGAACAACGTGAACGAAAATTACTTGAACTGGTAAGAAAACAAGATAAACCTATAGTGCTTTTTATTGATGAAGCCCATGACTTAGCAAGCCAAACTCTTATTTCATTAAAAAGGCTAATTGAGCTTGTACATAGTAGTGGTGGCAATTTAACCGTTATACTTGCTGGCCATCCCAAACTTGGTAATGACTTAAGACGTCCTATTATGGAAGAAATCGGTGCTCGTACTCAACTTTTTCAATTAAATCACTGGGTTGAAAATAAGGAACAATATGGTTCATGGTTATTCAAACAATGTTGTCAAAAAGATGTAAAACCTGCAGATATAATTACGCCAGAAGCCATGAACTTACTAATAAATAGTTTGGTTACACCTTTACAAATAAATCATTATTTAACTATAGCAATGGAGCAAGCTTATTTATCTGATACCAAGCCTATTTCACCAGAAATTATTCAATCTGTACTTGTTCCAGATTTAGATGGAATAGAAGCAAGGCTTGCACGTAATGGCTATAATTTACAGGCTTTATGCGAAATATTAAATAGCAGACCTAGTGAAGTAAAGTCTTATCTACTTGGCCAACTTAACACCAACAAAAATGCAGAATTTAGCAAAGAAATTTATAAATTAGGAATAATTTAATTAAATGGATATTAACTTTATAGAGTCAAATAATGTGAGCCAGAGTAAAAGATAAAATCACTTAAAGTGAGCCGTGATATTTTCAGTGTCAATTAAATCGAGCCAAAGTAAATTTATAAAATCATTTAATTTGAGCCAGTTTTTACCGACGAAAGCGAGCCACTCTCATTTCGAAAGCAAGCCGCTACATCTAGACTAAAAATTAGAAATTATGAGATATAATTTGCATTATAATTTTACCATTTTAGCAGTCCAGTTTTTAGGTGTCATTATACTCTTTCCCGTGGGTTCTGAGTGTTATAGAATTATTTCCTCAGGTGGGGCATTCTTGCACGCTTTTTAACAGTAGGTAATTCTAGTCATTAGTCATTAATTGTCAAAGTAAATGCAACAGTAACCCCTTTGTCTTGGTTCTGTTTAGCCCATATCTGACCGTTATGTGCTTCAATAACTTTTTTAGATAAGGCAAGCCCTATACCTCTTCCACCTGCAGAAGTTTTAGTCTTTGAGCTAACAGTAAATGGATCAAAAACTTCAAATAGTTCATCTTTTGGAATACCTATACCTTCGTCTTTTACACTAAAGAGAATAGTGTTACTTTGTTCTAGTTTTAGCTCAATTGTAATTGTCCCCTGTTTACAATATTGAATAGCATTTACTATAATATTATCGATAGTACGTGAAATGTAGTACTTATCACATAAAGCGGTTAATTCATTATCTATTTGTAAGTTAAACCATAAGTCTTCTTGATCTTTATCCTGAATATACAGTTTTTTACATAGTTCTAACCTTTCATAAACTAAATCAGATAAGTTTACTTGAGACTTATTTAACTGGTAGTTAATATTATTAAGTTTTGATAAATCAATAAGGTTATTTACTAAACTGGTTAACCTTTCAGAACTATCAGCAATATCTTTGGTTGCATTACGCCTTTGTTCTTCATTAAATTTATCGTAGTTAGCCCATAAAACCTGTCCGAGACTAGTAATACCGGTAATTGGGGTGCGTGTTTCATGTTCTAGGTTTCGTAAAAGCTCATTTTTAATTTCGTATAGCTTAGTTAGTTCTTTCTTCTGGTCTATTACTTTATGTTCTAAATAATTTGATTTTTGTTCTATTTCTTCTTCATAAGCTTGTTTTGGTCTAAAAAAGATAACAATAGCAGTACCAGCTAGTAAAAAGGTATAGATAATAAGTGAAGTAGAAGCCATATTAATAACAATATTATCTATACCTGTATAGTATTGATAAGCTTTTATACTTGAATAAATACCTACTATCATCATAGTAAGTAATAATTTCCATCGAGTTAATATTGCAGCTACTATTAGGTTGACAATAAATACTACAAACTGCAAATGACTAAAGTTGCTTAACATTAGAAAAAAGCTACTACAAAAAATCAATAGGAAAAAGATGCTTATACTCCAAGCTACCTGTGCAATATTATCTTTTTTTATAGTTGATGGCCAAATAGGATAAGTCGTAAAACACACAGATAATACAAGCATAATCTCATAAAATGGTAATATTGTATCTTTGTTTTGGCCATCGATAACGTTAGATATGGAGTACATAGTAGAGATAGTAGAAATGGTAGAAAAGATACCAAAACTAGTATAAGTTAAATCCCTTTTAGGTGAATTATTCTTACAAAAAACCATTAAATCAAATTCTGTAATAGCTTTTACAAGTTGATGAAATTTATGTTTACCTATAGTTCCGTTACTACAAGACAATTGGTTATTTTTTTTATTAATCCACCCTCCATTTTGCTTTAATAGATAATGACTTCCCATAAAGAATATTAAATTAACAATTGTTCCAGGTAGAATACTATCAACCCCAGTAGTATCCATAAAATATATTCGCCATACTATAACACTTACAAAGCCTGCTCCCATACCTATTAAAACTGATTTTGTCGTACTACGGAAACCCAAGATAGCCAATATAAGAGGTACGTCAATTATTGGGATATAGAAACTTTGGGTCATAAATACCAGCGGTAACAAATCATAATCAAGTAATGCTAAATATATGGAAATTACCCCAAGTAATACCGAAATAATTTTAGATAAGACTAATTCACTTTTAAATTTTATATTTAGTGGATAACAAAAATCATGAGTTAATAGAACTGATGAAGCATTTATATTAGAATCAGCTGTAGACATACACATGGCTACTACACCTACCATTATAAAACTTTTAAGTCCTGTATGAGCGTAGTTATTTGTTATGTATTGTACTAAGTCTTTAGGATTAAGATTAGGGTCAATATTGAACAGAAGAAATGCAATCCATGCCATTCCAATTAAAATTAACATTAGTAATATAGCCGAAATACTAAAAGCCTTTTTAACTTGAGAGACACTACGTCCTATGGCCACTCTCTGGAACATGGTCGGGTTCAAATCTGGTATGGAAAAAAGCAGAAATAATAATAATACCGACCAAAATTTAGGATTCGAAAGACCTAAGAACTCTTCATAATTAAATAGAGGATGTTGAACAGCAGTTACTAGATTAAAAGTAGGAAGACTGCTTAAGTCGTTCCATATAACGATACCCAAAACAGGTATTAATACGCCAAAAGTAAAGAATTGTATCACATCTGTAAAAGTAACCGATCTAATTCCTCCAACGCTAGAGTATAATGTCACTACAGATGCAGCTAAAAAAATTGGATAGTTTCCAGATAATCCTAAAAAATCATTTAAAATATAACCAAAAACTTTAAACTGTACTGCTATGAAACCTGCGGAAGCAATAGCTCCTCCTATAGCTGATATAAGTCTGACGTGTTTTCCATATAAATCTCCCATTGCTGAAGCTACAGAAATGCTACCTAGAAATTCACTCATTTTTGGAACAAAAACATACGCATTTAGGAATAAGCACACTACCATCCCCAAACAACCAATAGCGTAATGTAATCCGGTGGTGTAAACCTCAGCTATCGTTATAAAAAGATAATCCCCGCCAATCCACGTAGCAACTATTGTAGAAACTAAAGCCCCAGTAGAAAAATTTCTGTTTCCTAAAGAGTAATCCTTTATGTTTTTTACTCCTCTTCCATAGTAAAGGCCTACTACAAGATTAAGGGTTAAAAACACAATAAAGACTACTGTATCAATATTAAATTGCATGATTTAACTCCAACATTGTTCTAGTTAAATTATTAGTTAAAATAAGATAATTAGAAATGACAAATTTATATTTTAATATTAACTGGGATTTTTTATGAAAATAAATTATCCCCAAAACTTATATACATTAAAACCTTTGCTCTAACCTATAATCTTTGAGAATAGATTGACATTTGTCAACGTATAAGTTGAACTTTAGTAACAGACTTTTGGTTTTTTAATCTTATATAGGAGTTGATATGATGCTTATTAAGAAATTAACCCTATCAACAAAAGAAATAAAGTAAACTAAAAATATATATAATTTTTTTACCTGGGAGCGTAGTCTGAATATTTGACGGACTGGAACACTTTTAATTTATTGTTACTATTTTTGTTACGCTGTAGCGTTGGTATAGATTGTACTAAAAAATAGACAGGAACTTGGTCATTCCCTATTTCTAAAAATTTTATCTGATATCTCTTGCCTATCCCTAAACATACTTTTTGAAATACTTGATTGACCGATCCAGCAAACACCGCTCAGTGATATTTCGCTGGAAATACCATGTGATATAGTAAAACAGTAACATTGTGGCTTTTGTGTATATATTTGATCATTATTCCATTTTACGTCACAAGCAGTTGAGAATATAATCAAAAAGAGTTTAAAATAAATCCATACATTTGTGTTTTTGATGTGGCCTTTAATAAATTGCTTACAAAAAAATTATTGGTCTCCTCTAAGTGATTTAACCTAGAGGAGTAGCTAAAATATATATGCAAAAAATTAATAATTAAATAAGAATCATATTAACTTTACAACTCTTTCTTAAAATACTAAATTTAAACTTCCTTAATAAAAATAAACTAATTAATTTGTAATGCAAGAATTTGTTAATGTAATACTTGAGATATTATCGCCAATGTCTAATGTTAATGTGATAAAAAATAAAGGGCATATAGTTTTATACAAAGATGGAGCTATGTTTGGAAAGATAATTAAAAAAAGTGTTTTGTTCTTAAGTGATGGTAATAAATTTATAAAAATGGAAAGTAAACTAATATCTAGACTACTTGGGCCTAAAAATCAACTTGACCAATCAGACTTTGATACGTTTTTATTTGAAGCTAGCAAAGCGTGGTGGTTGGCTAAAGGAAAAACTATAAATATTTCAAATATGCGAAAAGTTTTAATAAAAACCTAACCGGTATTAAATTTCAATAACTCCAGCTATCTCTTCCGTAACAAGCCTAAGTTTATAGGAAATACTAAAGCTAAAAAATAGGAATTAGTTTTAACAAATAAGTTATCAACAATTTTGTTGATAAAAATGTAGAAAACCTTCGTTAACGGAATCTCTATAAGTTCAAGAAGTGTTGCTTATATTTTAGGCAGTTGAAAAATCTGGCGTCAACTTCAATTTTTAACTTTCTGGTTTAAGTTTGGTAAAAATACGAGATATCCTTATCTAAAACTTTTGCTATTAAGGATAATCGTGCTGCGCTAATTCTATTTTTAGCACTTTCGTATTTTTGCAGTTGTTGAGCGGAAACACCAATCTTTTTGCCTAGTTCACTCTGAGACATATTATTATCTAATCGCAAGGAATAGATTTTTTTACCAATTATTTGGTCCACGTTATTAAAATAATTTTCTATATGCTGCATATGGTTAATTGAAAATTTTTAAAATCTCAGGAGAGAATTTAAATTCACTAATTTTAAACTCTTCAACTATTACACGGTAATCACTACCAAGCTTTAAAAAAAGTTCAGTGTATTTAAAGTCATTGTTTCTGTCAAAAACTTCGGTGCAGTAAAAATCATCATTAAAATCATATTGAGGGAATGTTCTTTTAAGAAAAGTACAAATTTCTTGCCATTCTTTTTGACTAATTTTTAGTTTATATCTTTTGTATTTCAGAAGAAGGAGGGCAAAGACATTCAGCAAAATTAAAGCATGAAGTAAGCCAGCGTTAAAATCGTTTAATATATGGTATTTTAAAATATTGTTAAAGAAGAATAATCCTGTTAGAAGGGAAATCCAAAAGGGCGAAAATGGAAAATATCTTGATAAAAGTATTTGCATCTTAAAACTTAAATTCATAAAGGTATTCTATAATTAAACACTGCGCACTATACATTAAAAGTTGAACTCTAACAACAGTTTTTCATGAATTCCCCAACGCCTTAAAGAGCGTTTGGCTTCTTGCTTAATAATATCATAACTAATGAAGAAAAATAACAGAGAACTATACAGCATAACCTAAAAATATTTATTTACTTCATCTTTTATCTTCTGTGTGGTCAATTTGATTTTTGGTGAATCTCCTAATTTTAGCCACAAAATAGCATGCTCGGATAAACCTGCAGAATTTAGTTCTTGATTTACGATATCACCGATTGCTTTTTCAATTTGTTCTTTTTGATTAGAAAAATTGCCTAAACTAAGTGTTTGACCTAATTGATTAAGAGAGTTTTGTATATTAGGTTGGACTACTTTTTTTACAATTGTTTCTAAGTCTGATTTGTGAGTTATTAGCAATTCCAAGGCGTTGTCTTTTGTTAGAGCAATATCAAAAATTAGATTGATGTAAAAAAAATATTCAGAGTGCTGTTGACTATTTAGTAAGGCATCTTTATTCGGTCTAATGCTGACAGACAAGCTATAAGTTTCCTTTTGAGGAAAAGTATATAAGTTACGCAGTAAATTTTTTGATAACGGAAGAAAGTGATCTCCAGCAGATAATTCCTTGATTTCATTATGATTGTCTGGATTTCCTACAAAGGTGATTTCTTCTGGTTTTACAGTATAATAACCGGTATTGACGATAGAAACTATGTACCAAGTGGTAATTCCGCACATAACTAGTAATAATAAAAGATTTTGGATTATAATTGTTATACGATCTTTGCTGATTAGTAGCTCTATAAACCCTATAAATAGAATAATAGTCAAAAATATTAATACCATTGATAATATTATTAATAGAGGGGTTGGAAGAAATGAAAAAATAGAAGATACAAAAACCAGCAACAATATCCCACCTAGGGTTTCTATGTATGATATTGGTTCTTGAGGTTTTTTGATGTTCTTTGTTTGAGTATTTATGGCTTCCATAATAATATTACCTATTTAGATTAATTGATTAATTTTTTAAATTCATAGTTTTTACAACACTTAAAATAAATAAGGTTATTACTAATATAAACATACCTAAACCGCTTGCTACTAAAGAGATATATATGCTAAATGTTAAAAAAAGATTTGCAGCACCATCGTAAAACTTTTAGCTCATGTATGGACCTACGCGATAATGCAAGAAATAAATAATATTAATAGCAAAAAAAT
>Ga0208867_1000545_pt1 | contig 9923 bp, 11 predicted proteins | sample CryBogCBE05Oct08_FD_185505 | JGI IMG/M metagenome (GOLD analysis project Ga0208867, IMG submission 185505) | Freshwater microbial communities from Crystal Bog, Wisconsin, USA - CBE05Oct08 (SPAdes) (version 2) | ecosystem: Environmental > Aquatic > Freshwater > Lake | place: Crystal Bog... | reverse complement strand
ATCTGTTTCAGTGCTATAGGTTGAGTATCCGATGCGTTCTTTTGTCTCAAGCATTACTCTATTTGAACTGCGATCATCAAAATTAAGCGAGAGAGAATTTTAATTATTTTTAATGTTACTTCTGTTCTTTGTACAACTTAATGAGCGGATACAAAATGAGAAACCCTATTTCCCCGAGGAAACGCTCTGAAGCCCCGCTAACAAAAGCTCCTCTATTTTCTCCTGAGTCAAACCAAAACTCGGCTTCACTTCCATCGACTCAGCCTTTCCCGTCTGAAGATCACAAGCAGAAACCTGCAAAATACCATCTGCATCCATAAGAAAAGACACTTCAATACGCTGACTTCCGGAAGGACCGGGACGAAGTCCCTTCAATTCAAACCGCGCTAAACTTCGATTACTTTTTGCCTCAGAAGACTCTCCCTGAACCACATGCAAATCAACCCCCGTTTGCTGATCTGCAAACGTCGTAAAAACCTCACGAACCATCGCAGGAATACGAGTATTCCTAGGAATCAGCGATGCCACAAGCCCACCATAGGTCTCAAGACCTAAAGATAAGGGAACAACATCTAATAGTAAAAAATCCTGATTCTGACCACTTAAAATAGACCCTTGAATAGCTGCTCCTTGCGCCACCACTTCATCAGGATGCAACGAAGCATTCGGAACCCTTTCAAAAATCTCCTCCACAAACCGCCTGACACAAGCCAAACGCGTAGGGCCTCCTACCAAAAGAACCTCAGAAAGCTCAGAAGGCTTTAAATTTGCATCTTTCAAAGCCTGCAAGCAGGACAAACGGGTAGGCTCAAGTGCAGGAAGAACCAGCGCTTCCCAAGCTTCCTGAGTCCAAAGCTTTTCATAAAAGCGACCCTCATGCTCAATAGAAACGACAACCTCGGATTGTTCAGAAAAAGAGATTTTAGCGGCTTCCGAAGCCTCTAGCACCTGCGCATAAAGCTTAGTATCTGATAAAAGACGAGAAAAATCCTCGTTCCACAAAGATCCCATTTCCTCAAGTACCTTGAAAGCAAAAACCCGATCTAAATCGTCTCCCCCTAAATGGGTATTTCCATGAGTAGCAAGCACCTCAAAAATACCCTCGCGAAGTTTTAAGATGGAAACATCAAACGTCCCCCCTCCTAAATCGTAAACAGCAATCAATCCTTCTTTTTTCCGATCCACTCCATAAGCCAACGCTGCCGAAGTAGGCTCATTTAAAAGACGCAAGACATCCCAACCCGCTAAACGCCCAGCCATTCTTGTTGCCTGACGCTGCGCATCGTTAAAATAGGCAGGAACTGTAATCACCGCTTGATGGACCTTCTCTCCTAAAACAGCCTCAGCAGATAACCTCAGCTCCCGAAGGAAAAAAGCAGAAACCTCCACAGCACTATAACTTTCTTTCCCTAAACGCATCCGAAGAGGCGTTTCTCCAGGAACAAAATCAAAAGGAAATAATCCAAGATCCTGCTCTCCCCATCCACAATCCAGCAACCGTTTCACCGAGTACAAACAACGCTTGGCATACCGGTACTTCCAATTCCGAGCTGCATATCCAATCTGCAACTCGTCATCTTCCCCAATTGCAAGAACGGATGGCAAAAGACGCTTGCCCTCCCGAGTCAACAAGACCTCAGGCTTTCCCTCTCGCATCACAGCCACTAAACTATGAGTCGTTCCAAGATCAATTCCAACAACGGTACTCATGCCATTTTCTTGAAACATTGCTGCATCAAAGCTCTCAAATAACGGTCAAGCTGCATCTGCACCATCAACTTCTTTAAAATCACTTGGGACTCCTTAAAGTTTTCAGCCTCTTCAGAACGATCGTAACTTTCTTCCAGCGTCTTCATTTCAGATCCTATCTGATCTGCTACCTGCTTCACCCGATCGTAAAAAGGAGCAATCAAAGCTTGATCACTCTGAACTTCAAACCACTCTTCCGCTAAAACCTGAATTTCGGGCTGCATCTGTACATCTGCATCAGCTTTCAAACCCCAACACTCAAGCAAAGCCTCCCTCAGGGTCTCTGGATGCCTCAATGCCTCATAAGCGGTATTCAAAAAACTCATACGCTCCAAAGAAAGCTTACGAACTCTTTCTTCCGCCTGAGAAAAACGATCCGGGTGCAAGACCCGAGAAGCCTCATAAAACCGAGATTCTAAAACTTCAGCATTCTGCCTAAACCGAAGAGCTACTTGAAAAATAGCAAAATAACTCTCCCCTCTTAAGACTTGAGGAACCTTACAGCGAGAACATACCTGCTGATCCCCAAAAGAAGTACCCAAAGGCTCAAAGCACTCCCAACAACTAAGCAGAAAAACTGTTTCCGCAACCACAGGTTCGTTTTGCATTCGGATTATTAAAAACAAAACCAGTCCCATTGAGCCCGTCAGAATAATCAAGCTCAGTACCCGAAAGGTAAAGAAAAGATTTTGAATCGCAAACAATCTTGACCCCATCCTTTTCAAAAACTCGATCGTTAGGGCCTTCAGGTTGATTTTCAAAACCAAGCTGATAACTCATTCCTGAACAACCCCCACCAATGACCATCACACGAAGAATCGTCTCATTCAAGCTATCAAGCTTCTCCTTCTCACGAATTCTTTTAATTTCTGCAATAGCTTTATCAGTAACAACGATCATAACTACTTTCCGTTTTTTTTCAGATAATCACGAATCGCCCCACGAATCGCATCTTCTGCCAGTACCGAACAATGAATTTTAATAGGAGGCAAAGAAAGCTCTTTGACAATATCCGTATTCTTAATACCCATAGCCTCATCCACGGTCTTACCCATGACCCACTCTGTTGCCAAAGAAGAACTGGCAATGGCACTTCCACAACCAAAAGTTTTAAATTTGGCATTTTTAATGACCTGAGTTTCATCGTCAATTTCTATTTGAAACTTCATGACATCCCCACACTCAGGAGCTCCGACTAAAGCCGTTCCCACCTGAGGAGAAGAAGCATCTAAAGATCCCACATTTCTAGGATTTTCATAATGATCTACTACCTTACCTGTATACGCCATAATACCTCCTGGATCGAATAGCCTTCACCCATGTGATTGCCAAGTAACTGATTTTAAATCTACACCCTGCTGAACCAGCTCATAAAGAGGAGAAAGATCTCGGAGCTTCAGCACGGTTTTTTTAATTTTCTCAATAGCAAAATCAACCTCTTCCGCCGTTGTAAAACGACCGAGACCAAAACGAAGACTGGTATGGGCTAAATCCTCAGTCACACCAATGTACTTTAAAACATAAGAAGGCTCAAGACTCGAGGAGGTGCAAGCAGAACCACTGGAAACCGCAAGCTCCTTCATCCCCATCATCAAAGACTCTCCTTCAACAAAAGCAAAACTCACATTCAAATTATTTGAAATCCGCTCAGTAGGATGACCATTGCAATAAACCTCATCTAAATTCGATTGAATGCCCTTCCAAAGCCGATCCCGCAAACCAGCAATACGAAGATTCTCTTCTACCATACCTTCCTTCAAAAGCTCAGTAGCCCGACCAAAGCCTACAATCGCAGGAACATTCAAGGTGCCAGAACGCATACCTCTTTCATGCCCTCCTCCAAAAATCAAAGGAGCAAGCCTGACACGAGGATTTTTACGCCTGACATAAAGAGCACCTATGCCTTTAGGACCGTAAATTTTATGGCCAGAGAATGACATAAGATCAATGCCCATATGATCCACATGGATAGGAAACTTCCCTAACGCCTGAACAGCATCCGTATGGAAAAAAACACCTCGCTGCTTACAAATCTTTCCAATTTCAGCCAGAGGCTGAATCGTTCCAATCTCATTATTCGCAGCCATCACCGAAACTAACAAGGTATTAGGTTTGATCGCATCAGCAATTTCCTGAGGATCAACTTGTCCATACGCATTCACAGACAAGAAGGTCACCTCAACACCCTCCTTCATTAACGCATAAGAAACATCCAAAACAGACTTGTGCTCAATAGGCGAGACAATGATGTGATTGCCCTTATCTCGGTACATCCTTGCTACTCCAAAAAGCGCAAGATTCGTGCTCTCTGTTGCTCCACTAGTAAACAAGATTTCTCGATCCTGAGCACCGATCAAATCTGCAATCTGCCCCCTGGCTTTTTCAACACCTGCCTCAGCCACCCAACCAAACTCATGATTACGACTCGAAGGATTCCCAAAATGCTCGTTAAAATAAGGAAGCATCGCCCCCAACACCTGAGGATCCATAGGGGTAGTAGCATGGTGATCAAGGTAAATAGGAAATTTCATACAAGCACACGACCTTTCTCAGGATCAATCAAATCCGATAAAACAATTTGTTTCAAGAAATGGCTCACTTTCTGGTTCAAACGCCCCATGGTAGATCGAATTCCACAACGACCACTGTATTCACAATCCCCCAAATCCCAATGTTCTTTTGAAGCACACAGCACTAAATCTAAAGGACCTTCCATCATTTCTAAAAACTCCCCCAAAGAAACCTCACTTAAAACCCGATCCAAAACATACCCCCCACGGGCTCCACAGGCAGACTGTACCAACCCTGCATCTTTTAACTTCAACAAGGTCTTCGCAGTAATTTCAAAGGGAAGCCCATAAGACTCTGCAATCTCACGAGCACTCGCAGGTAAAACACCCTTCAACTGGATATGCTGAAGCGCAATCAAAGCGTACTCAGTAGTGCGATTAAATTTCAGCATCTGAGAACTATATACGACATAGGAAGTCCGATTTCAATGAAAATCGCAAGAAGCGATGGGCTCTCCCAACCTCAGCCAGGTTTCTCGATGGCTCTGAGTTTGACGGATTAAATCAGCATCAGGTAAAAACCTTCCAGGTTCCCCAAGAACAATCACCGTAGATCCCCCAAATAAAAAATAACCTTTTTCCTGACCCCGCCGAAAAAAAGCTCCCCTGCCTAAGTGATTGACAATCTTCCCTACACACAAAGCTCCCACTTCCACATAAGCAAGTTTTCCGAAGTTTCGCGTTTGAAGAATACTCACCTGCCTCTGATTCGTCAGAAAGATATCAGGTTTCACTTGTAAAGGCATGGGATTGACTGAATGCAACCTGCCTGCAATCGCATAACTTGCAAGGATCTCCCCATCATCGGGAAAATGAAACCGATGGTAATCGACAGGACAAAGCCTGGCTAAAAGCAAGGGCCCACCGAAAAAAGAAGAAGCAAAGTTGGTATCTTGAAGCAGTCCCAAAACATCCCAATCCATGCCCTTCACGACAAAACTATCCTGGGGCTCCACCTTCTCGTACACGAAATAACGACCTTCTGCAAAAGCAGGCAAAAGCTTAGGATCTTCAGTAAAAATCCGAGCTCCAGGACGAAACTTCCGAATAAAAAAAGCATTGAAATTAGAATAGGCGATCGGTTCAAAATCCTCCATGTCAATTTGAAACTCACGAATAAATCGAGCGATTTTCCATCGACTCAAAAAGGAAGATTGATAAAATCCATAGCAACGACTTACCCAAGACCGAGTGAGAAATACCTGTAAAAAAATCCGACCTAAGGCAGTTTGATACAAAATGCGCATCCAAAACCATCCATAAACGCGCTCTTGCTCGTACTTGCTCTGCCGACGATTCCAGACCCAAAGTGGCATATTCACTGAGATTCAGGTAAAAGCTTAGGCATCTGGCTCACGCAAGTGCGTATCTGAAGCAATTGCTTCACAAAATCCCCCACATACCGCAAATCCAAAGCGTTCGAACCATCACTTAAAGCAGCATCTGGCCTAGGATGACATTCTAAAAACACTCCTTGGGCTCCAGCTGCCATGGCAGCACGAGCAAGCACCTCTAAATACTTCCTCTGCCCTCCCGTAGACTCACTTTTCTTATGATCTACTCTCCCAGGTGTTTGAATCGAATGAGTAGCATCATAAAGCACAGGCACCCCAAAGGCTTGCATCGTCTGAAAGGCAATCATATCAACAACTAAATTATTGTAACCAAAACAAGTTCCACGTTCAGTCATCCAAAACCACGGACTTTCTGAAGGGTTCCCTAAGAACTCAAGCTCCACTGAACGCACCTTCCTCACAATATGCTCTGCATCCCAAGGAGCCAAAAATTGTCCTTTTTTGATATTTAACTTGCGCCCTCGCTTCAATGCCTCCCAAGCAGAAGCCAGCACAATATCTGTCTGACGGCACAAAAAAGCAGGAACTTGTAAAAAATCTACCACTTCTGCCACCCAAGAAGCCTGCTCACTCGTATGCAAATCGGTGAAAAGCCGATGCCCCGTTTGAACTTTCAAACGCTCGAGAATTCTCAACCCTTCTTTCAATCCCGGTCCACGAAATCCATCGATAGAACTGCGATTGGCCTTATCAAAAGAAGCCTTAAAATAAAGCTCCACAGGCAAATCTTGACACTGTCTCCGAAGCTCCTGAGCAACTTCCTGAACCAGCCCTTCGTCTTCAATCACACAAGGTCCGGCCACCAAAACCATAAGATCAGCTGTGTTCAAGCGCAGCTCCTATAAACGAAGCAAATAAAGGATGAGGCTCTAAGGGACGACTCAAAAACTCCGGATGAAACTGACAACCTAAAAACCAAGGATGCTCTCTGAGCTCTACCATCTCCACCAATCCATTTTCTACACACCTTCCTGAAACTACCAATCCCTCAGCCTCCAATGCCCCTAAAAAGCGAGAAGAAACTTCAAACCTATGCCTATGCCTTTCTACCACCTGTGTGCGCCCATAAGCCTGGTAAGCACGGGTGGGAACTCCCCCTATCTCTTGCACGAGCTCACAAGTATATGCACCCAAACGCATAGTGCCCCCTTTTCGGTCAAGACCCTTCTGAGAAGGCATCCAGTCAATCACATTCGCGCTTCCTTGTGGTTGAAACTCCGCAGAATTTGCCTGAGGCATGCCACATAAATGCCTCGCATACTCCACCACCGCAAGCTGCATTCCCAAACAAATACCAAAAAAAGGAATTTTATGATTACGGGCATATTCAATAGCTACAATTTTCCCCTCAGCTCCCCTCTCTCCAAACCCTCCCGGCACTAAAATGCCCTGAACAGACTTGAGAAACTCAGCCACGCTATCGGCATCTAATCGCTCTGCATCCACATACTCCACCTGAACACTTGCGTCATGACAAACACCCCCGTGGACCAATGCCTCCGAAAGAGATTTATAACTATCCCTCCAATCGGTGTACTTGCCAATGATACCAATAGATACCTTGTTTCGTGGAGAACGAAGCTTCATGACCATCTGCTTCCACTCCGATAAATCAGGAGTGCCTGACCAAATACCTAATTTTTCTGAAACTTTTTCGTCCAATCCTTCTTCATGAAAAGCAAGTGGTACCTCATAAATGCTGCTCACGTCCATGGCAGTGAATACCTGAGATCCTGAAACATTACAAAAAAGACCAATTTTTTCACGCGCCTCCTTAGGAAGCGTACGATCACACCGGCAAAGCAAGATATCAGGCTGAATGCCAATCCCACGCAATTCCTTCACACTGTGCTGAGTGGGCTTTGTTTTCAATTCCCCTGCCGTAGCTACATAAGGAACTAACGTTAAATGGATAAAAAGGACATTGCCTTCTCCTTCTTCCACACGCATCTGACGTATGGCTTCCAAGAAGGGAAGACTCTCAATATCCCCAACAGTACCTCCCACTTCGATAATCGCTAAATCTGCATCAGAAGCCGCTTCTCGGATATGCTTTTTTATTTCATCAGTGATATGGGGAATGACCTGGATTGTCTCTCCTAAATACTCCCCTGCACGCTCCTTACGAAGTACCAAATCGTAAATTTTACCCGTAGTAAAACTATTTTTTTTGGTAAAACAAGCATTTTTAACAAAACGAGAGTAATGACCTAAATCTAAATCTGTTTCAGAACCATCATCTAAAACGAAAACCTCTCCATGCTGAGAGGGATTCATGGTGCCCGGATCCAGATTCAAATACGGATCCATTTTGATCATAGTCACCGAGATTCCTCGCTGCTCCATGAGCATCCCCAGGGAAGCCGCACTGATGCCTTTTCCTAAGCTCGAAAGAACCCCGCCTGTCACAAAAATCATCTTTTTCTGTTTCATCGTACCCAATCACGTTTTCTACCCCCAACCCCTCAAGGGTTTTATCAAAAACCCGGGCTCTTGGAAAAAGAAATCGGGCTATACAAGTACCTCAAACGCAGGCTTCCACACTCCATTCCACTGTTTTAATCGAACATGCGCCTTGTTTTCACTAGCGTACTCAATAAAAGCATAAGTTAAACGAATTTGTTTTCCATAATCAGCAAGATCTAAATTGGTCGTTTCGTTCCAAGTACCTTCATTGAAGTAGGTCTTTCCCCCTCTCCACTGACGGTACCTTAAAATATGCGTATGCCCAAAAATGACCGTATGAACATTCTGATGGCTTTCTAAAATTTTAAATGCGATCCGATCGTAATTGGGATAGAGGGAAATTTCCATCAAAAGCCCTAAGGTTGCTCGCATTCCCTGGTTGATTTGGTAGCGCTTCCGAATCAAAATAGTTTCAACAATAAATTTCAAAATCCCCCACCCCGTTTTGATCCCCCAAAAAAAATCATGAATGAGCACCCACCGCACAAAAGTGGAGGCAGGACGCACCTTGTCCACATGAGGTCTCGCTTGCTTGATCTTAGGCAATTGCACAGCGACAAAAAGCGATCCCCAGGGGAGATTTAAAACAGGCTCAGGCAACTTAAACCGGATAAAAGGATTTTTAATGTCAATCTTAGAAAAACGTTCGTATTGCTGTCCGTGCTCAACATAGATCCCATCAAACTGATAAAAAACGTCATAAAACTGAACCGTAGTTCCCACTGCTTCTGAAAAAACGACCCGAGGACCATCCCAAAGCATCCCCACATCGTGATTACCGACGATATAAGAAATAGAATGATAAGGAGTGGCAGCAAACCTTCTCAAAGCGCTAAAAAATTCTGGATGCCCTCGAATGATCCTCTTAACAGACCGCACCACACTTCTTTCTGTGATTAAATGCGTGTGCACTCCCCACGTATCCATCTGCAGCAAATTGAGAATATCCCCATTGAGGATCAGCTCAACCTCCGCTTGTTCAAACTCCCCTCGTCTGTAATAGTCTAAGAACTCAGCAAACTCACGATCATAGACAAAATCCTCTAAAATATTCTGCGTTCCATCCTCAAAATACCTCCCCTTACCCAAATGAAAGTCACTCACCACTAATTTAAACCGAGATCTTCTTGTCTCCACCGAAGGCACCTCCTAGCACAACATAAACTACAAAAGCTTCGTTCAAAAAAAATACTTCCCAGAGACTGTTTTTTTGGCAGTTTTGACTAGGAAGATTAAAAAACTCCATACTCTCCTGATGAGAAAAAAAATCCTGCTCTTTTATCTCAATGATGCACTCAAGCAAGCTCTTCATCTGAAGTTCTTCCTATTGCAAGCTCAATGTTTCAAAAAAACATAAGGCACCTGATTGCAACACGAAATGGATCTCTCATCTATAAATCAAAAAATGACGAATGGCACCTATCACTCGAGTTTCAAGTTTTTTCCTGAAATTTATGCAACATATTGAAATTATTGATTTTTTTAAAACTCAGCATTTTATTTTATGGCCCCTTCAACCGCGAACTGCATTATTGAGATGTAAATTAAAAAACTAGTTATACGGAGTCAAAAAAATAGGATAGCCTCAAGATTAAAATTGAAGGAGTTTATCATGCCAACAGGTTACAATCACTTAAATTTAGAAAAAAGGTCACAAATTTACGCGCTGAGAGCAACGAAGACATCAACGGCTGAGATTGCCAGAATACTTCAATGCCACCCATCTACCATCACTCGTGAAATAAAACGCAACACTGGAGATAGGGGTTATCGCTATAAACAA
>Ga0208867_1000536_pt1 | contig 10035 bp, 10 predicted proteins | sample CryBogCBE05Oct08_FD_185505 | JGI IMG/M metagenome (GOLD analysis project Ga0208867, IMG submission 185505) | Freshwater microbial communities from Crystal Bog, Wisconsin, USA - CBE05Oct08 (SPAdes) (version 2) | ecosystem: Environmental > Aquatic > Freshwater > Lake | place: Crystal Bog... | reverse complement strand
ATGTCTTATGTAATGCGCATCATCTTAGAGAACTAGAATCTGCTGCGGAATGATACAATCAGAAATGGGCAAAAAAAATGCAACTTCTTCTAATCAAGATGAACGTAGCAGTCGACAAAGCGGGTGGTGCTGTTTCGAAAAAAAGAGCAAAAGCGTTTCAAAAGTCCTATCGGAAAATAATTGCTGATGGAGAAATAGAATGTCCAATAAATGAAAAAGAACGCGCCAAATCTTTTGACGCGTCTACGAGATTTTGAACTAGGAACCTTACGGTTTCTGGGAGATAAAAGTGTTCCTTTTACAAATAACCAAGGAGAGAATGACTTAAGAATGACAAAAGTACAACAGAAAATATCTGGATGCTTTCGTTCTTTCTTCGCTGCAAAAATATTTGCTAGAATTCGGAGTTAACTTTTGACATGTATGAAGAATGGAGTTAGCCCTACCGAAGCACTAAAGTTGGTTTTTGAAGATAAATTCCCTGATTTTATGAAATAACCTCTGACCAGTTACTAAACTTTTTCATGGATTTTCTTGTCCTCAAGTACTTTCAGCACTCAAAAGTCACACATGGAAAACACCTGACCCTCTCCTCAAACGCAAAGAGCACGACAACGAGCTGAGGCGAAAATCATAGAACAGAAAATGGCTTAATTGCCTCAAGAAAACCCATGCCTCGATCGTCAAGTAAATGCAATACCTGATCTTGAAGCTGATGCCTTTCTCTACCTTCTTCAGTGAAGAGATACGTTTTGATCCTAAATCCCCTAAAAAAGCTCTACTTGTTTCCACCGAGCAACTGATCAAAATCTCCCAGATCATCATGATCAAAAAAATACTACCGTCTCCTCCCTCTTTTCGTCGATGAGGAAAATCTTGGTAAAATCTTTTTCTAAACGAACGTAAAAAGCCTTTCTGCTGAAGATTCCACCAGGCGCTCAGCTATACTGCCATAAGTTCCTGCAAGCAACTCAATCTTGGTTCAAGGTTCGTCTTCGGTTAGCTTGAAACCAGATTCCCCTTTTTTTATTTTACCTGGCAATGAATAGCATTTTCCTGAAAGAGATTGAAGTGCGAGCTTGCACAAAAAACGACGAAGTGGCCTCTTTTGCAATCCCATTGCTCGTAGAAGGTTTACAACCTTTTCCTCTAGCAAAGAGATGGGCTACCGAGCTCGAAATCTACTTCTCATATGCGCCAAGGGCAAAAGATACGACAAAAAGCACAAGTCTATTTTTTGTTTGAAACTCTTCGTAATTCATCTGATACTCTGGAACCATGACTTTGATTTCAGGTAATCTTCTCAAAGAAATCATGGATAATCAAAATTCATCGTTGAATTTCCCTGTCTATATGGAATCATCCAAAAGATTCAAAACGAGTAAGTCTTTTCTTAGTCGATTAAATTTAGAAACTATGAATACCCTATCGTACTGAAGTTCTCAAGAATTCAAGTCCGAAATTTAGGATCATACCGGAAATTTCTTATCTTTTTGATTGCATAAAATGCAGAAGATGCAATGAAAAATTTAAATTTTGACTATAAAGGGTAACACAAAAGTTACCCTTGAAACCATATCACCACTGAGCGATGGGAGGCATAGAACATAAAATGGCTTCAGGATTGCCTCCGGAAAGAAATCCAAACTTAGTTCCTCGATCGTAAAGCAAATTGAATTCCACATAGTGAGCTCGAAGCTGAGATTGCCTTTCTCGATCTTCTTGTGTGTAGGGAAGATGGATGCGTTTTTGATAAATAGGCAAAATACCCTCTAAAAAAGAGACTCCTACTTGTTTCCACATAGCAAGATCCTGATGAAAATCTCCCGAATGATAATGATCAAAAAAAATACCACCAACTCCTCTCTCTTTTCGTCGATGGGGAATATAAAAATACTCTCGCGCTTGTGAAGAAAAATCTTGGTAAAGCGTTTTTCCAAAAGGATCAAGCGTGTTTTTAGCTACACGATGAAAATGCTCTGTATCTTCTGCATAAGAAGGCCCCATCGGGGTCAAGTCATACCCACCACCCAACCAGGTTTTTTTCTCAGTTTGAATATAACGAATATTCATATGGACCGTCGGAGCATGAGGATTTCTCATATGGGTGATTAAACTCACTCCCGTTGCAAAAAAAGGACCCTGACCATCTTGCATAGGAAAAGAATCTCCTGAAACTCCAGACCAATTGACCGCTGCTTTTTCAAAAACCTCCCCTCGAAGCAAAGAGATCTCTCCTCCTCCCCCTGTCCGATGGTTCCATAACGTGCGTTCAAAGCGCTTCTCTGGCTCTAAACTTTCAAAACCACAGATGATCTGATCTCTGAGGGACTTTAAAAACAAGACAATGGCCTCTCTCTCGTGCATTGATCTCTCCTAAATCCGGGAAACAGATTCTATCATCCCACGTAAACTGACCTGACCAGTATAATTACCAAAAAGAAGGTGTCCAGGCTTCAAGCACCATCCTTCTTCAGCCACTTTCCACAGATCCAAAAGATCATCATTATAATAAGGAATCGCTTGAAACTGACGACAAATCACAAGATGCATGATTTCAATAGGACCCAAAAGAAAACTCAGATCTTTTTCAACAAGCGCTTTAAGCACAGAGTCCGGTGCTTCTAACAATTTAGGATTACGAGACCCTCCCAAAAAAAGCGTAAAAGAAGATAAACTTGGATCCGAAACGCGACCTGAAAACGCGCTTGTGTTAAAAAAAATACCTAAGGCCTGAAGCTTTTCTCCTTCAGGAATTAAAACCCCGATTCCCGAGGGAAACGATGCCTTTTTTTTAACGAAAACAGTAATACTCATTAAAGGCGCATACTTGATCCTAGCCAAACTCTGAGCAAGCTTAGGTTCTTTCGCTAAAAGCAAGCAAGCAGCTTGAGCTTGCGTTGCTACCACAATATTTCCACGAAAAGCCTCAAGTGAGGTAATTTTGTGCTGCATCAAGTACCGTTTTTTCAAACGCTCCTTCAACCGTAAAGCTAAAGCCTCTACTAATGCTTGCATGCCTTGCACAGGAGCAAGAATGCTTGCGTGAGAACGAGGCATTCTTCGCTGAAGCCAAGTGGTCAAAAGCGTTTTTCCTGGAAGCACTGTCCATTGAGGAAAAGCTGCTTTTTGCGCAATCTCTTCGGCAGTCACACCATAAATACCTTGCACCATAGGTGCTACTAAATACCGGTAAGCCGCTTTCCCCAAATACGTTTCAGCCCAATCTTTTACATGAAAATCCGTATTTTTTCGTTTGACCCAACAAGCACGCGCGCAAGTCACCATCGTTTCTCTAAAATTTAAAGGAAATTTTCTTAATTTTCCCTCACGCAAGAGGTACTTTTGAGTATTTGCTGCGGGGAGCCAATCAAGCTTCAGTTCATCCCATAATTGGACCACTGAAGCTGAGCCCAAACAAGAATGCAACGCCCACTCCGCCATTCCCCAGGAAGTTCTTTCAGTACGGATCAAACCTCCTGGCGCTTCCTGAGATTCGTACAAGAAAACTTCGTAACCTTGTTGATCTAACCTGTAAGCCATCAAAAGCCCAGCAATACCTGCCCCGATCACATGGACCTGAGATTGACTTGAATCCAAAGATCCAAGCATCACGAGCCCAGTATTTCTCGCTGAAGCTTCAGAAAAAGTCTGACATGCGCTTCAGGAGTCTTGGGTAAAACCCCATGACCCAAACTACAAATCCATCCCGCATGTCCTACCGTCTTCATCCTCGTGAAAAAAGACCTTAATTTTTTTTCAAGTTCAGAAGTTTCTAACAATAACCAATGGGGATCAACATTGCCTTGAATGGACCAACGATCCCCCCAGTTTTCTAACGTTTCTATTAAATCTTGATTCCAATCAATCGCTAAACAGTTAATCGGAAGATCTTTTAAAAACTGCCAATAAACCGATCCTGTATTTTTCGCAAAATATACCAAAGGAATGGAGAAGCGCTTGCGAAAGGACTCAAGTAATTGCTGCAAGATAGGCACGACTTTCGTGGCATACTCCTGAACAGTTAAATGACCTGCACAGGTATCAAATAGCACAAGAGCATCAGGTCCGGCACTTGCTTGAAGGCACATCGTTTCTAATAATAAAGGCTGTAAAATTTCAAGGAAAACTTCAAATCTTCCATCTTTTAGGCCTGCCCGAGATAAGGCGAGATCCCCCTGATGACTTCCTTCTGTCGCATAACAAAAAAGGGTCCAAGGAGCTCCTACAAAACCTAAAAGACCCTTATCTTCAGGAAGCTTCGTGCGAATCAACTCTAACGCTTCTTTTTGAAAAACTAGCTTTTCAAGAGCGTCTTTTTCTCGGTAAAAGTACTTTTGATCTTCTAAAGATTGAAAATGCCAATTTAATTGAGGACCCACTTCGTATTTCAATCCCATTCCCATCGCTTCTAAAGGAAATAAAAGATCTGAAAATAAAATCGCTGCATCAAAATCAAAGTCCTCAATAGGCCCCATCGTGACCTCACAGGAAAGCTCAGGACGCTTACAAAGCTCCATAAAACTATGCTGCTTTTTTAAAATTTGGTAATGTCTATGATAACGCCCTGCTTGTCGCATCAGCCATACCGGTGGTCGATGAGCATTACAGCGCTCTAAAGCTTTTACCAATAATTTATCTTTCATAATAATTGATACCCTACTCCACGAATACTTTTAATCAATTGAGGGTTTTCAGGGTCGACTTCTAACAATCGTCTTAAACGCATAATATAATTGTCTACCGTGCGAGGAGTAGGATACTGCTCTTCTGACCAAGCATGGTTGAGGATTTCATCCCGACTCACCACACACCCTCTCCTTTTCACTAAGAGACCCAGTAAAAGGACCTCTTTTTGACTTAGTGGCACTTTCTGTCCATCCACCTCAGCTTCAAATTTTAAAAAATGCACCCTTCCCTTCCCTAAACTCACCCAAACATCAGAAACCCTATCTTGACTGACTCTTTTTAAAATGTTTTTCATCCTCAGCAGCAATTCTTTGAGATGAAAAGGCTTGACGACATAGTCTTCAGCGCCTAACTGAAGCCCCTGAATACGATCTTCTGAATTTCCAAACGCAGTCAAAAAAAGCAAAGCAGTAGCAGGATGCCTTTTCCTGAGTCCATGTGCAACTTCAAAACCAGAGCCATCGGGCAATCCAATATCTAAAACTGCAAGATCAAATGAATTAAGTCGCATAACCTCCCAGGCTTTTTGCTGTGTCTGAACCCACGTTACCTGAAATCCCTGGGATCGAAAACATTCCCTCAAGGTAGCGCCTAAATTGATTTCATCTTCCACCAATAAAATATTAGCCATCAGGATTTGCTTGAAATTTTAAAATGACCTTGAACCCCACGGTGCTTTCAAACGTAACTTGCCCTTCCATTTTTTTCATTAATTTTTTTACCAAGTAAAGCCCTACTCCTGTTCCAGCAGAAAACGCGCCTTTGGCAAATAAAGCTCCTAAAGCCCGAGGAGATCCTCGGTACCCTTTCCCCTGATCTTGAACTTCTACAATGACCTCATGGTCTCTTGAAAACAAACGAACAACAACTTCTATTTTTTCTAATGGTTGACCAGAATGCTTCTCGATATTTTCAAAAATATTCTTAAAAATCATCTGAAGTGCAAAGGTATCTGCTTGGATCCAAGCCTCTTCAAGCTCCTGCCGAATGGCAAGTTTTCGGTCGTAGGAGGGTAAAGTTTCAAAAAATGCCTCCAACCAGGTCTTCAAGGATATCCATTCTAAATGAAGCTTTCCTCCAGACTCTAAGCGTGCCAATTCTAAAGTCCGCTGTATCTGTGATTCTAACCGAAAACTATCTTCCAATAAGCGCCGTATCATTCTTTGAGCGGAAGCATCTTGAAGGCCTGCTTCAATGGATTCTGCTTGCAAGCGTATACTTGCCAAAGGCGTTCGAAGCTCATGGGTAACCGAGGCATAAAGCGCTTCCCATCCACGAACGCGTAAAAGCTCCCTCCAGTAAAAACCCACCAGCAACAACGTACAGATTAAAAGCAGTACAAAAAAACTAATGGACTCCCCATAAAGCATCCACTGTGTGCGATCCCAAGTAGAAGCAATCCCTAAACGCTCTTCAAGCTCGGCAATACGACGAGCTTGCCGAAATAAAAGCTTCCCCCACCAAACTTCCAAAACACAAACAGTAGCAATCCAAAGAAAATGAGCGACCACCATCCATCGAAAATGTCGAGGTACTTTTTGAAATCCCATGCCTACCTTTTTTTCAATACTTTAAGCCCTACTCGCATCGCATGCATCAGTTCTTCCTGGGTAGCTTGAGTATGAAGTGTCGAGAGAAAAGAAACCTCAAAAGCACTCGGAGCAAGATAAATACCCTGGTCTAACAAAGCATGAAACAAGAGTGGGAATAAAGTACGGTGCTCCTCGGGAATCTGCTGAGGCGTTTGAACCTTTCCTGAACTTCCTAAAACCACCCAAAACAAAGAAGCAAAGTGCTTGACGTCAAGATCAATGCCTTCTTCTTCAGCCAAGCCCTTCAAAGCCCGAGCAAGCTCTTGGGTATTTCTTTCCAACAAAGCATAAGGATTCTCTCTCTGCAGTTTCTGAAGCGTCGCTAAACCCGCAACCATAGCCAAAGGCTGAGCACTGAGGGTACCTGCCTGATACACAGGCCCAGCAGGTGCCACCCAATCCATCCAGCAAGAGGCTCCCCCATAAGCGCCTACAGGAAAGCCTCCGCCCAAAATCTTTCCAAAGGTCACTAAGTCAGGTCGAATGCCTGTTAATCCCGCCATGCCTTGAAATCCCACACGAAATCCTGAAATCACCTCATCAAAAATCAAAAGACTTCCGGCATTTCGAGCAATCTCTGCCACCTTTTTCAAAAAAGAGGTCTCTTGAATCAAAAGCCCATAATTAGCAGGTAAGGGCTCTAGGATCACGCAAGCCACTTGGTTCCCGTATTTCTCAAAAAAAACCTCAAGACCCTCAGCATCCCCCAACGTCAGCACTGCCGTCTCTTGAGCAACTTTTTCAGAAATCCCAGCACTATCAGGTAAAGCCATATCTGCCAATGCGGAGCCTGACCGAACTAAGAGAGCATCCACATGTCCATGATAACATCCATCAAATTTAACGACTAAATTACGTCCGGTGACAGCACGCGCAAGCCTTAAAGAGGACATCACCGCCTCTGTTCCAGAACTGACAAAACGAATTTTCTCTACCCACGGCAAGGCCTCCGTCACACATTCTGCTAAAGCCACAGAATAAGGCTCTACCGTTCCATACGACCAACCCCGAGGAAGTGCTTCTCGAACGGCAGTTTCTATCTCAGCATCGGCATGTCCAAAAATCAAAGGTCCCCAAGACATGCAATAATCTAAGTACTCGTTTTCATCGACATCCTTCAAAAAAACTCCAGAAGCAGAGGCGATGAACCGAGGCACCCCCCCCACTCCTCGAAAGGCCCTCACAGGAGAATGCACTCCACCGGGCACTGTCTTTTGAGACTTTTTCCACAAACGCTCTGATTCTAAAATGTTCATACGTCCCCCGACCGTACTGCTCTTTTCTTCCACTTTCAAGTTTTTTCAGATATATTGGAGTTGAGATAATGAAAACCCTTTCAACCATATCGATCCCAAGACGTCGATTTTAACAACTTCTGGAGCATGATCTAAAACCCTAAGCATCAGTTTTTTGAATCTGATCAATATAATATTGAAACTTACTCCAACCAGCACGATCGTCCAATGCTTCAAAATAGACTCATTTAAGTTTTTTGTTAGTAAAATTTTTACAAATGCTTGAACTCTTGCACAGCAGAATGACTCAGTTTTTGAAGAACTGCATGTGAACAAAGAAGTCGAAACTGATTGAATAGCTTCTGTTTTCTTCAAATACGAGAAGATTTGCGATTGTATACTCTTAAAATTCGATCAAAAAGTTTTTTAACCACCATCTCAACTGCTCCATCAGGAAAGCTTCGAACTCACTTTGATCATTTTTAAAGGAAAGAGCCTCAAGCGTGATTCCATGAAATGTCAATACCTTATATGAGATCACTATTTTTAAAAAAACCTCGCGGTATCGCCCTTAAAATACAGCAAGCGAAGTACTAATAATTTAGTGCATTGACACAATCAAAATCATCCTAGCAATGACAAAAGCATTTGAGTCCAAAGAAAATATTTTATAAACTTTCGAATAAAAAATCAAGCATCGAGCATTTTCTTCAATTGCTGAACATGAACAATGGACATCTAACGTAAAGACGGATCCCATGGTTCACAATTTCGCACAGAATACCTCGTTTTCATTGATGGAAATATTTCATTTTTTATCTATAAGATTATCCCACAGGTAACCTACCCTGTGCTCGTAACACACAAGCTTCAGGATCGGAACTAGGCGTTTCACTACTTAGTTATTGCGCATACCAGAAACACAATTAAAAAAAACACGTCAAAAAATTCAAAATCGGCATTCTTTTTAAGATGATTTTTTTCTCTTAGTGAGCCAACTGACTACACCATCAGATTCGCGTTTGTACTCAAATTCAGTATCTTCAGCATTCATTTTAACTAGCAAATTTCGGAAGCATTCATCACAAGAAAGATTGAATCCAATATTAAAATAGTTCACCAAACTATTAATGTCATCAACACTCTCACTCAAAAAAACCTCGCTTACATCTAGTACTTTATCCTCATAGCGCCGCTTAACTTCTTTCCACTTGAATCTACTAACAATCATATTAAATTTTGCATTTGAACTCGGTGCTGGCTGCTGCTGATCCGCGGATAACACATTAGACGGAGAACCACTCTGCTTCTCATTCCCACAACCTACAGCCAAAAAAAATGCAGACATAAGCAACACTAAAAAACTACGACTGTAAAACACTCAACACTCATCTATTTCTAAAATAATTAAATTTCACCGCAAACATTTCGTACGTATAAAAATATTTTTTGACACTTTACGCAAGATAACCTATTCAATACAATAGGTCAATGATTTTTCAGCTACAGAAATACCCCCCCCCTCAACCATTCAGCACCGAAATTTTCCCTATATTTGGACTAGTGAAATCTAACTCTTTGATTTAATATAAGAATTTCTTTTTTTATAGGATACCCTTTCAGCGCTCAGAGAAACAATTCCTATTGCCTGTACAAGTCAGATGAAAACAAGGACAATGCGCACCTAATGATCTAAACTTGGAAAAATTCACAACCAAATTTGAGGATTAGATCTTCTAAAAATCACTGAGACACGTAATAAAATCTTTTAAGTTTTATAGAAATTTACTTTTTCGAGATACCAAAAATGAAATGCGTTGCACAACCAAGGCTCCCAGGACTTTTAGGGTTGCCAAACTATTGAAAGCATGCAAGCATAGTGAGACGGTATTAGTTCCAGACTCAAAGAGAACCTTCGGTTCTGCTATTCGTTTTTTTAGAGAACTTTACAACCATGCCCATAAAGTTGTTTCTATGCACTATCCGATAATACAAATCTGTTTTAAAAATTTAAATCCGCTGTTCATAGCAAGTCTTCACTTGTGCCACCAAAAACCGAACCCATAGTAAGAGTCAGATTTGCAATCTGCTGATCACTCAGGCTATGCTTATATCCTAATCCTATAGAATTGAAAATTATTTATGAAACAAATAAAATCGTATAGAAACCCAGTGAAGACTGGATCAAAACAGGATCAACTTCAAAAAGTCTCCGATGAAAAAAGAGCATCCGCTCATTAAGTTGTACAGGAACAAAAACAGTATTAAAATTATTTTGATTTTTATGAGCATAATTCAAATAGAGCAGTGCTTTAAATTGGAGAATCGTTTTGATTTGCGAGTTTGTTTTGGATGATCTAGAAATTAGGATGTGTAGAAACTTGGTAACTGCTCAGAGGTTATTTCATAAAATCAGGGAATTTATCTTCAAAAACCAACTTTAGTGCTTCGGTAGGGCTAACTCCATTCTTCATACATGTCAAAAGGTAACTCCGAATTCTAGCAAATATTTTTGCACC
>Ga0208867_1000530_pt1 | contig 10078 bp, 8 predicted proteins | sample CryBogCBE05Oct08_FD_185505 | JGI IMG/M metagenome (GOLD analysis project Ga0208867, IMG submission 185505) | Freshwater microbial communities from Crystal Bog, Wisconsin, USA - CBE05Oct08 (SPAdes) (version 2) | ecosystem: Environmental > Aquatic > Freshwater > Lake | place: Crystal Bog... | reverse complement strand
GAACTTCAAGATCCTTATATGGGAGGCATTTTAAATTGTCATAATATTATTATGTTTTTTATTATTATAAATATTCTAATCTTTATTTTTTTGTTATTATTAAGATTATATAATAAAAAACTTTATCTAAGTTTCGAAAATATTTGGGTTAGTTTTTCAACTTTTATAATTGTTATTTTATGTTTTATTGTATTGGATTTATTAGATAATAGTTTTATTTTACCTAATGACGAAAAAAATTTTTTATCCATACACTATTCTTATTGTGATGAGTTGGAAAAAAAAATTATAAAATTAGGTAAAGATGACTTTAATTTGTTGGATTGTTCCCGTAAGACTAAACTATATGATTATATAATTTCAAATGAGTTAGACAAACAGGGTGCCTTTGTTTTTTACGATCCCAATCACAATGTTGATGTATTTGTATTTAATTTAGACTCTGAAAGTATAGAAGGTATGTACTCTATATTGACAGGTTTAACTGAAATTTCTGGAATAAAAGATCATGATCCAGCATTTGTATGTGTTTTAGCAAAAAAAAATTTTATGACGACTTTAGCTTCTTTAAGGGATGATATACACTTTTATTCTAAAAGAGACGATAATTTAAGTCAACCTGCATTAAATTTAGAACTTTGTAATAAATTTCCATTATTAGAAGTTATAAATAATGACTCACCAAATTCTTTAATCATTATTTATAACGAACATTTTGATTATTATTTGTTTCAAGTATGTTTGGATAAAGAGCATGCGGATCGTTTTTATTCTATTTCTACTGGTTACAATAAAATAAATGGAAATAAAGTTACCGATCCTCAATGTTTATGTTTTAAAACAGATCCAAAGTTTATTCAACTTTTTCTAAAAGAAAATTAATAAAGAAAAGCTGAACTCATTAGAATTCAAGATTCTTAAACTTTATTATACCTAAAAATACTTTGTAAAAAGGGAATCATAGGTATATAGCAGAATAAAGGAATGGTTAACTTATAAGGTTTATTATCTTAGGATGTAGGTTCAAATTTTGCTTCTGCTAATATAAAAAATGATAATCATTATTTATATAATAATTTATGTAATTATTTGTTCAATAAAAAAATTATTTTTCACTTAATATTGCCATAGCAATTATATCGGAAAACATTATAAAATTAAGTATATATTGTATTATCGATGATGCATTCAAATCTAGTTTACAGATTTTATATGTAATTAGACAGCTAATTAATTGTAATTCGGTTGAAGTTATCAATCTTAGTAATATAGGTTCTGGAGAGTTCACAACTAAGACTATAAAAAGTTTTTTAAAAATATGTCTTAGTTTTAACTTTTTAGTCAATAAACAAGCTATACTTTTAACTTTTAGTGAATCTGTTATTTTTACTTTTCAAAGTAAATGTTTTTGTTTTAAAACAGCTTTTAATTTTACAAAAATCATTTTTTTTATTTAAATTGTTTTTTTACCTCAATTGGATAGAGTCTTAAATTTCTAATTTAGAGGAAACAATACAAGTTGCTAACAGTTTTAGTGTTTATCAAAAACACTCCACTTAAAAAAGGGTCCAAAACCCATCAAAATTTCTAGTGTTTATAAATGAAAATGTAGAATGTTCATAAAACTTTAACCTAATTTTTATTTAATAATATCACTTTTGATAGAATTTGAATCTACATCCTAAGATCATGAACCTTATAAATTAACCATTACCTCATTCTGCTATATACCTATGATTCTCTTTTACAAAGTATTTTTAGTGTCTATAAAATTTAAGATTTTAAAAAAATAGAAATGACGATAATTTAATGTGACAAAAAAAGAAGAAATCCACAAAGTTGATAAATTAGAAAAAAAATGGCAGCTCTATATAGCTAAATCGTGTCTAATGAGTAAAAGGTATAAACGGTTCAACTCCTATATTATTCAAGAAGTAAAAGCATGATACTCATCTTTTTTATTTTATTTTCAATTATATTTTTTATTATTCTTGCTAGTTCAACCGCTGCTATATTAATGTCGGCTATAATGGTATTAACTTGGTTTGGTATCATTTGGTGCTTCATATTGGCAGGCATTTTTTATTTTAAGCATTTGTTTACTACTAAACAATGTTTTATTTTCGTATGTAATTTTCAATAGTATTATTGATAATTATTGCGAAATGTTAATAGGAAATCTAGTGTTTTCGTTGGAGAGTACTTTTTTTGGTGGAGATCACGTAACTCATTTTTTTATTCCTATAGAATGTTCTAATATTGATTTTGAGTTGTTTGAAAATTCAAAACCAATTAGTTTTCTATTTAAACGAAATGTCATCTTTAAATCTATTATTTTATCAAACTATGGAATGGCGTTTTGTTCAGTAACTTTATATGACACCCCTTTTATAGACTTATTATTATTGGAAACTATTCCAACGTTTTTTATACCTTTTGTTAAGCAGCACCTTTTAAACAATTGCTTTTGTGGGCATATCTCGTTAGAGTTAGCAAACGTACTTGAATTATACAAGTAGTTTGTAAATTAATTGGTTATTATATTACTTCATTTTGATTCTTATATGAAATCAAAAGAAGATTCAACTTTAGGAAATTAACAGACGATTATTAATTGTTGTAGACTTATTTAAAGCTTTTGTAACTTAATTGGAAAGAGTTCTGGATTTTGACTTCAGAAGGTGTAGGTTCAAATCCTATCAAAAGTGATACTATTTAATAAAAATTAGGTTAAAATTTTATGAACATCCCACATTTTCATTTATAAACACTAGAAATTTTGATGATTTTTGGACCCTTTTTTACGTGTAGTGTTTCTTACAAACATTAAAAAACTCTATAAATTAGATATGTGTATATGCGAGGGTTTAATAATTTTTTAAACGATATAATTTTATAAATTTTTTATTGATATTTTGAAATTTTTTAATATTTAGAAAAAACATTTTAGTTAATTATTAACAAAAATAGGATTTGAACCTATATCTTAAGGTCATAAACCTTACGAGTTAACCGTTACTCCATTATGTTATACACCTATAAGTAATTATAGGTTTTAATAGAGATAAATGCATAGAAGTTAAAAAATATTTAATAATTAGCTTAATTTTTGTGCTACTACCCCTCCTATTAAAATTAACGAATAAGCCATAAAAATCACCTTTTTTAAAGGTACCTGATAACCTAAAATGTCTTGAGGGTTTAAGGAAGCTGCTACTTGTTCCAATGGATTACTTATCGAATAACATTTAAGAAATTTAAAAAAAGGAATGGCTAAACTAACAGTATAAAAAGTACCATGAGTTAAAACTTCAGCGCCAAAATGTCCTAAATGCGGATTTATTGACGCTGTTAAACCTAAAATCCCTTTAATAACTGGTAAAAAAACATGTCCTAAATAAAAAGGTATCTTTATATTATTTAAATTAGTTATAAGATACGAAGATAGATTTTCAGGTCCAATAGTCTTAAATATTTCCGGTAAACAAGGTAATGGAGTAGACTCTAAAGATAAAAATAATTGTAACCCATCCGTACTTATTACATTTAGTAAACTATTAACGTTATCAAAGACACAAGCTTTGAAATCCAAATAAGATTGCATAGTATCAAAAGACCCGGAAGCAGAGGTCATACTATAGAAATCAACGTTATGAAGAACTTCCCCCCGATTAAACTAACTGCTAAAATAGACCCTGTTAATGAGCTGTAATTAAAGTTTCCTAAATTAACAAACGATGAAATATTAGGATTCAACTCTAAAAGATACATAAATCTAGCAGTAACTATTTTTAAAAAATCGGTAGCTTGTGGAAAAGACCTTAACAAAGGATGATCACTACTCATGTAGGAAGACGCTGAGCTAAAGACTGAAGATTCAATTATTGAAGGTAAAACAAAGCCGGACGTATGATCTTTTAAAGCTTCATCACAGAAATGCTCTATCAATAATTTTTCTTCGTTAGATAAATTCCAGTTGTTTACATTAACACTATAAATTTCTCTTAAATCAGCATTAATTAAACTGACATAGTCTATAAACTTACTAGTATTACAACCTACAGGAGCTAAGTTTGGGGTACTCAAAATTTTGTCATTCACAGTACCCCCAATAACTATCATTTTTATGATACTTTGTTCAAAAGGTGGTTTCGAATTTAACATAGCTAGTATATCGTTAGAAGACGACGTATCAACTATATTAGGAATAAATAATCTATTTAACGTTGTGTACATATTATGTTCAATTAAAAATTTTATCAATTTTTTTAAAAAATAAAAAATAATTCTCTTTTTTTAAAAAAATTACATTTTTTTTATAAAAATTAAACCAAAGTCGCTTTAACAGTAACTTTGTGAATCTGTAAAACTTCACATATTTATAATTAATTTAATTTATAAAAATTTTTTGTCTTGTAATCGGCTAAATCAAAACTTCACATATAATTTAAATTTATAGGAGTTGGATATTCAATGATATGACTAGAAAATAATGAAAGTAAAGGATATTTATTCCATCTAGATGGAATAAATTAAAAATTATATTTATAATTGCTAATTATGGGACTTGAACCAATACTCATTATCTTAAACAAATTTTAAATCTGTCGTGTTTACCAGTTTCACCAAACGAACCATTAAATCTAATAATATATTTTATTCAGAAAACAAATTAAAATAATAAATATTTTTGACTTTTAACTTTTAAAAAATATAAACTTTTACTAATAATGTTTTTAATAAATTATTTTGTACATTTTTTATTATGTAAAAATAACACTATTTAATAATAATTTATAATTTTAATATATATTTTATTATAGAAATAGTAGTACAAAAATAACTTCTAAAATCAAAAATAATATTATTAGATGAATTGTATTTTTAACTGTAATTACTAAAAAAGATGATAATATAAGAAATAAAAAAAAATAAGACATACTTTTTAATATTAATTATCGAAACATTTATTAATTTTCAATAATTTGGAATAAAAGGATTCGAACCTTTAAATATACGTACCAAAAACGGATGCTTTACCATTTGGCTATATTCCATAACTACTAATTGTATAACAGAATAGTTCAGTTGATTAGAACGTTAGAATCATAATCTAAATGTCGAGGGTTCAAGTCCCATTATTCACCCTTTTATAATTAATAATAAATTTAAAATTTTATACAAAAAAATATTGTTGATAAAAAAAAGAAGTCATTAATTATTTAATTATTAATAAAATTTGTAAATATTTTTAAAACATAAAACAACGAGATAATGTAACTTTAATAAAAAACTAAAAAATCAATTTTTAATATAATTAATAGTAAAATTTATGTAAAATATTTCATAAAAAAATTGATTATTTTTGTTATGTATAAAAATGTTTAATAATTAATATTTAATATGAATAATTAACTCAATTGGTAGAGTGTTTCGCTTACAACGAAAAGGTTATAGGTTCAACTCCTATATTATTCAAGGAATCAAAACATGACACTAATTTTTTTTATTTTATTTTCAATTATATTTTTTATTATTCTTGCTAGTTCAACCGTTGCTATATTAATGTGGGGTGTAAGCTTTAAGATGACTGTTCTTATGTTATTAACTTGGTTTGGTATCATTTGGTGTTTCAGTAAAAATTATTGGCAGGCATTTTTTATTTTAAGCATTTTTTTATTAATCAACAATGTTTTATTCTCTTATGTAATTTTCAATAGTATTATTGAAAATTATTGCGAAATGTTAATAGGAAATCTAGTGTTTTCTTTGGAGAATAATTTTTTAGGTGGAGATCACGTAGCTCATTTTTTTATTCCTATAGAATGTTCTAATATTGATTTTGAGTTGTTTGAAAATTCAAAACCAGTTAGTTTTCTATTTAAACGAAATGTCATATTTAAATCTATTATTTTATCAAACTATGGAATGGCATTTTGTTCAGTAACTTTATATGATACCCCTTTTATAGACTTATTATTATTTGAAAATATTCCAACGTTTTTTATACCTTTTGTTAAGCAGCACCTTTTAAACAATTGCTTTTGTGGGCATATCTCGTTAGAGTTAGCAAACGTACTTGAATTATACAAGTAGTTTGTAAATTAATTGGTTATTATATTACTTCATTTTGATTCTTATATGAAATCAAAAGAAGATTCAACTTTAGTAAGCTAATAAACGGTTATTAATTGTTGTATACTTATTTAAAGCTTTTGTAACTTAATTGGAAGAGTTCTGGATTTTGACTTCAGAAGGTGTAGGTTCAAATCCTATCGAAAGTGATATTATTAAATAAAAATTAGGTTAAAATCTTATGAACACTATAAATTTTGATGGTTTTTGGACTCTTTTTTACGTGGAGTGTTCTTGTGGAACATTCATGGTTTTTAATTTTAAAATTGTGTTTATAAACATTCTAAATTTTAACAATTTTTAGTACTTTTTTTTCGTGTAGTGTTTATTTTACTGATCCAAAATTATAAATAATGTTTATTTCATTTTGATGATATAAGTTTTTTAAAAATTTTCTGATGCTCATTATTGGAGTTGAACCAATACTCTTTATTTGAAACAAATTTTAAATCTGTCGTGTCTACCAATTTCACCAAATGAGCGATTAATTATGTAAGTATTTTGTTAAAGTTTTTATTATTAGACCTGCAACTACACAAGTTAAAACAGTTTTTAAAAATTTAGGATAAATGCTGTAATTGTATTCAGGTTGTTCTAATAATGTATTAGGTAAATAAATTAAGGTTTTTGATTTTGGATACCCCAAAAATTCTACATTTTTTAGGTATCCATATTCTTGACATGCTATTATTATTTTACCAATTTTGTTATTAATATAGAAATTTAGGTTAGGATCATTTATATAACCACAATAATAGTCAATTACTAAGAATAGAATATTTCCTATTATAGGTAAATTTTTTATAAGTAAACGATTTTCGTAGAAAACTTCTTTACACTTATAAAAATTATTTTCGAAATTTAAATTTAATTTTATATGCATATTTTGTAAATTTATAAATTCTAAATTTATAATGTTAACAAAGCTTGTTAACGAAATAAAATCTTGCAAATTGATATTATTTTTAATTGCTTGAACAACTACATAACAAGAACATGCTTTTATCAAGGGTTTATGCAACATTCTAATTTTATACTTGTCTAACAATTTGGCAAAATTTATTTTGGCCAGCCAAATAACAGGTTTAATAATACCAAAATCTTGTTGATTTTTGAATAAAATTGAACTATTAACAATTTTGTGATATATTTCAAATTTGTTAAGTTCAAAAAGAGAAATAGAAGAAGGACAACTCACTTCTTCAAGAAAACTTAATGAATGCCTGTCTTTAATATAAGGCTTCCAGACATCAAACACCATATCTAATGAGTTAGAAAACTCAGTAAGCTGGTGGTCTAACGTTATTTTTGAAAACTCATCTTTACATAAACTTTCTGTAAAATCTAAGTCTATATCAATAAGATCTTTCAAACAATTAGACTGTGCTTGGATACTTGTTAACGTTGTAGGAAAATTTGGTAAATTATAATTTTTTGCTTTTTGTGAAGCTATTTCTGAAGCAATAGTATTAATCTCAGAAACGCTGTCATCAAAGACGTATAAATCTTTAAAGTCGTTCAACACGTTAAATTAGCATTTTTGTTCTAATACCAATATATAATTTTTATAATTTTTAGAAATTTCTTAAAAAATAAAATAATTTTTTAAAATAGCGATTTGAAAAATTTCATCAAGTACATTACCTAATTTATGGTAACCTATAAAGTTAATATTTTTTTATAAATGAGTAAAAATTTTACTTCATATACAAATATGTGATTTTTATTGTTTCTAAAATTTAAGATTTTTAAAATATCAAAAAATAATAGATTTAATGTGAAAAAAAATGATCCAAGGAAACAAATACATAGCTTCTAAATCAAAAATAATAAATATACTTATAAAAAGATATTGTTGATAAAAAAAAGAAGTCATTAATTATTTAATTATTAATAAAATTTGTAAATATTTTTAAAATATAAAACAACGAGATAATGTAACTTTAATAAAAAACTAAAAAATCAATTTTTAATCTATATTAGTAAAATTTATGTAAAATATTTCATAAAAAAATTGATTATTTTTGTTATGTGTAAAAATGTTTAATAATTAATATATATTAATTATTATTTAATATGAATAATTAACTCAATTGGTAGAGTGTTTTGCTTACAACGAAAAGGTTATAGGTTCAACTCCTATATTATTTATAAAAATATATAAATAATACAATAAAAAAATTTAATATGGTTTTTAAAAAAAATTGATACCATTTAAAATAATTCACAAATTATTCTAAATGGTATTAAAAAAGAATTAATTATATTTATATGTGAAGTTTTGATTTAGCCGATTACAAGACAAAAAATATTCCAAATAATTTTATAAATTACAAATCTAATGTTTTATTACGACATTAAAATTATAAAATATTATGTATTATCTAGACCCAGACGTTCTATGCATACCCGCAAGTTAGATATAAACGTTAATTCTGTTAATAAACTTAGAAAATATTTTCTAGAAAATAGTAGCAGCCCTACTATTCACCCGTTAGCGAATTTTGCCATTAGTGATCAAGCCCTTATGGAAGTTTTACAGGATCAACTTATGGGACTTAAAAAGCCACGCATAAAGGTAGCCAAACATAAGATTGCTACAAAATTTATTTCGGATATGCAGGTATTTTCTAAGACGTCTTTAAATAGTTTAGTTGGAGTTCAAATCTCTGCTGATCAGTATAAGGTTCATTACTATTTAAGAGAAGAAATTCTCAATAATTTCGGTTATTATACTTTAAATTCTAATTTTCAAAACATTCTTGAAAATTATGGGGCATCTTTTGAAATTGATTCTAAATTATTTGAAGCTTATGGCATTATAGGTACAAAGCTTTGTCGATCAATTGAAAAAAGTTCGACTATTAAAGGATTCTTTTGTGATCCTACCTTTAAAATAAATACTTTTTTTTTAGGTCTATTGGCTTCTAATTGTCTATTGGGTACCTTTTTATTTGGCGTGGATTTAACTATTTTAACAAATTACAATGACTTACTACTGCATATGTTAAGGCAATTAGAGATGATTAAAGTTTGTTATGAACATTATGGTGTTACAGTTAGTCTTTTAACCATGAATACTGATGTTTTACCATCGGTGGAGATTTTAAGAACACCCTTTGCGTCTATTATTGAAGTAGTTTCTTCTGTTTCGGAAACAGTACCTTTAATTCCAGATCATCTATACACAAATAGGTTAATTTTTAAAAAAATACCGTTTGTAGGTGACTTAGTATTTCAAGTCATTGATTATTATTGTCGTTCTAGCAATTTTTTAAGCATTGCTCCTTTTATTGAAAGGACGGTTGATTTAACCATTAGGTATTCATTACAAATAGGACATTCTTTTCATATGTTTTCAAATCTTCACTATATAAATTCAGATGGCCTATCATCATCACCAGGTGATGACGGTGGTGGTGGCGATGGAAGTGATAAAAACCCTAATTTTAATCGGAAATTTAAGGTTATCGCATTATTCGGTTTAATTGTAGGTATTGCTCGTTTTTTTGGTTCAAATTAAATTGTATGGGCTATATATTATTATAAAATAAAGGGTTTGTTTAGTTGGTCAAAGTAACCGGCTTTAAAATGGCAAATTGTGAGTTCGAATCTCACCAAACCTAATACTAAAAATCAATGAATAAACAATATAAAACTAATATTACACAAAATCATCCCTTTCATTTAGTAGATTCTAGTCCTTGGCCTTTAGTAGCTTTTTTGGTTGCTTTGTTTATTACTTTTGGTGGAGTAATGTACATGCATTTATATAAAAATGGTTTATTTTTATTTCTAATAGGTCTTTTTACAATTATATATGTTATGTATTGTTGGTGGAGAGATATTGTTCGAGAAGGAAGTTTTGAAGGTCAACATACTAAAATAGTACAACATGGTTTACGTATGGGAATGATATTATTTATCATTTCAGAAATTATGT
>Ga0208867_1000522_pt1 | contig 10135 bp, 8 predicted proteins | sample CryBogCBE05Oct08_FD_185505 | JGI IMG/M metagenome (GOLD analysis project Ga0208867, IMG submission 185505) | Freshwater microbial communities from Crystal Bog, Wisconsin, USA - CBE05Oct08 (SPAdes) (version 2) | ecosystem: Environmental > Aquatic > Freshwater > Lake | place: Crystal Bog... | reverse complement strand
TGGTCGACAGGGTCGTGGTCGTGGTTGGCAAAGTGGTCGTGGTCGCACTGCCAGTCGGGGTCACGGCAGCAGACGCAGCTGAAGAAGTACCCGCGCCCGAAGCCGCAATGGCGATGACGATGAAGGTGTAGATCGTGCCGTTGGAAAGTCCGGCCACGGTACAGGTCGTCGTCGGGGCGGTCGCGGTGCAGGTCAGGCCCGAGGGACTCGAGATGACCGAGTAGGACACGGGACTTGGGCCAGAAGTCGGAGCGGCCCACGACACACTGACTTGGCCGTTGCCGGGGGTCGCGGTGACATAAGTAGGCGCGCCAGCCGGGGTGACGTAGGTAGGAGCGGCCTGCGTGGGCCCAGCCAAGGCGACGGTGCCGGTGCAGTTGGCGCCCAGAGATTTGGTGTAGCCAAAGGCGGTGGTGCCCGTAGAGGTTATGAGCACCATGGAGCACCCGCCCGAGGTCGTGGCCATGGCGAGGCCCACGACGGAGGCTGTGGATGTGTCGACGGAAACGGTGCCGGGTGTTGTCGAGGCCACGGGAACGGAAGATGAACTCGGTAGCACCGAGCCGTTGGGGTTGGCGACCGTGGTGCTGCCCGCCAGAGAAGACGCGGGCATTTCGGCGATTGCGGTCTGAATGTCTGAGGCCGTAGGCAGCGCCCGGTAGTGCTGCTTGGCGATGGCGAGCGCGTTATTTGCGAGGTTCACGAGACCGGCTTGGTCTCGCGCCGCAGTGACTTGCTTGGTGGAAGTCAAGAAAGTCGGGACGGTGAGGGCGGCGATGACTGCGACAATTGAGAGCGCGGTCATCATCTCGACGAGGGTGAAACCACGCAGGACGGCAAGGCGTCGTTGTAGAGCACGAAGTTTCATGCTCGCTACCGTTCGAGGTACTGGCGTTATGGCAAGTCGGGATGCACGACAGATGATGAAGGTTGGCCACAGTCAGGCCCATGGGCCGGCGTCTTTCCAAACAGTTGCTCTTCGGGCTCGCCCTGGCGGTCGCGGGCGGCAGTGGTTGGGCGGCTGGTGGGGTTGGTGTGTGGCAGGCAGGCTTAGCGCAAAGCGCACCCGCAGCAGCGCCACTCGCGGTGGCTCTGGTCAGTAAAGTGCCGCCAAGTACGACGCTCAGCCCGGTCTCTCATGAGCAAACTCTCAGCTTGGCGGCCAGTGCGGTAGCCAGCGAGCTCAGCCAGTACGGCTTTGGCTCGGCCGGCCCGAAGAACTCCTCTGCGGCCGACCTCGCCCGGGCGGTGAAGCTTCGCTCCGACGTGGCCCAGGCCGCACAGGCGTATAACGAAAAGCTTCAGGCGCTGGTAAAAGCAGCCACGACCATCTACATCCAAAACTCCAGTACCGGTACTGCTCCTTGGTCGAGTGACTTGACCCAGGCCAGTCAAGAGCAGTCGACGGCGATCTACATGAGTGTGCTAACGGGTGAATTGCGTGGCCAGGCCGGCGCGTCCAAGCAGGCCCTAACGTCATTGCAGAAAAAGATCGGGCAGCTGAACGGACAACTGTCCAGAGACATTGCCGCCAATGTGCCCATCACCAAAGCCGCGCCGCAGGTAGCAGTTCCCCTCTTGGGGTCGCGGGGCTTTGGGGTTGTGAATGTAGCGATGAGCATCCAGGGACCGGCGGTGCTGCGCGCAGATGAACTCGCGAACTGGTACGCCTCGGTGGGATTCGTGAACCTAGCGGGAATGCCCATCAGGCAAATTGCGGAGATCTACTTGCAAGAGGGAGCCGCGGAGAACGTCCGTGGAGACATTGCCTTTATGCAGTCGATGATTGAAACCGGCGGCTTCTCTGTAATGAGCGGGGCCAATAACTTCGCGGGTATCGGAGCGTGTGACAGTTGTTCGAGCGGGTACAACTACCCGAGTCTGCGTTATGGCGTGCGTGCGCAGATCGAACTGTTGCGGGCGTACAGCGACAAAAGTTTTGTCAGCTCGAGTGTACACCGGCCGCTGAGCTACCACGGCCTTGACACGTTGTCCGTGCGAGGCAAGTGCCCGACGTGGGTTGACCTCGGTGGTGTGTGGGCGAGCGGAAAGAAATACGGCCAGGACATCTTGCACCTGTACCTGACGGCGCTCGAGTACACGATGTCTCACGAGCAGGTGACAGTGCCCGCGCCCTGATGGGCTTGTGGTGTAGCGCAGGGTTAGAAGACCTTCAGGTCATGGAGCCCCGCGATGATGATGAGCGGGATGCCAATGATCAAGAGGATCTTGATAAATGGGGTGTTGAGCTTGTCCATGAGTCTCCTTGCGGTGAATGCAGTGACGTAAAGCGTCCGCACAGATATTCACGATGCCAGCAGGTTGCTGGCCGGTCGGGGCGAGAAGCGCACGATACGAATCACGGCCTGCGTAGGAGATCTAATGACCAGCAACGAAGAAGTAACCACCATCTTGGTAGTCGACGACGAAGAGAACATTGCCGCCCTAGTGCGCATGGTCCTCGAGGCCGCGAAGTACCACGTCATCGAGGTGCACAGCGGTGAGGCCGCCATCGAAGCGGCTGACCAGCACCCCATTGACCTGGTCGTGCTCGACATCATGCTTGGCGGGGTTGACGGCTTTGCGGTGGCGGAGAAGATTCGCGGGCGGGGGCACAACATGCCCGTGCTGTTCTTGTCGGCCCGTGACGAGGTCAACGACAAGGTGCGTGGCCTGGCGCTGGGTGATGACTACCTGACGAAGCCTTTTGCGGTGGACGAGTTGGTGGCCCGGGTGAGTGCGCTGCTTCGGCGAAGCGGTAAGGTCGAGCGCCACTCACTGGTCGTGGGCAACCTGGAACTCAACGAGGACAACTTTTCGGTCACCCGCGAGGGTGTCGTCATTTCGCTGACCCCCACTGAGTTCAAGCTGCTGCGTTTGCTCATGAGCAACGTTGGCAAGGTGGTAAGCCGTGACCAGATCATCGCCGCCGTCTGGGACATTGATGTCGACGGGCGCGCCAACGTCGATACCTACATTTCGTACCTGCGCAAGAAGATCGACGGTGACTTCGCTCACCAGATGGTCACGACCGTGCGTGGCTTTGGCTACACCCTGACACCTGAGCAGTGAACGACAGGGGCGTTTCGCGTAGGCGGTTGACGCTGCGCCAGAAGGTGCTCGCGGTTCTTGCGGGTGCCGCGGCCGTGATGTTGGTTGTCAACATAGTCTCTATCTCGCTTGTGCGCAGTTCACTGTCAAAGCAACTCGACGCGACCTTGCTCGCGGACGCCGTGGTGGTCACGAGCAGTGTGGACGCTAGCGCCAGCAGCAACGCGGTCATCCGTGACGTGGCCCCGATGGCGTCGCTGATCGGGGTGGTCAGTGTCACTACCCCTAAAGACCATCAGCGCTCGGTCGTGGGATTTCCTGACGGTACGGCGGCACTCGAGAGCATCGCGCATCTCAAGTCTGGGGTCAGTAGCGCACAGAACTGGCGCTTTTACACGTTGACTACCAAGGACGGGGCGGTGGTGACGGTGGGGCACAACACGCAAACGCTGCTCGCGACGAATTTGGCCGTAACCCTCGAGCAACTGCTCGCGACGATTGCGTCGTTGCTCATCTTGCTGGTGATGGGTGCGTGGATGCTCTCAAACGGGGCCAAGCCGCTCGCACAGATCGCCGCCGTGGCCCGACGCATCACCGACGGCCAGCGCGGCGAGCGCGTGGTGGTGCCGAGGCGCATGAAGGGCACCGAGTACGCGGACGTAGCTGACGCGTTGAACTCGATGCTTTCGGGGCTCGAAGAGTTGCTCACCCAAGAAGAGAGTCTGAATGAGGAACTGCGCCGTTTCGTGTCCGACGCGGGACACGAGCTACGTACTCCCTTGACTGTGCTGCATGGGTACGGCGAATTGCTGCGAAGTGGGGCCCTTGACGAAGCCGGCCAAAGGGACGCACTGAGTCGTATTGGTTCGGAGACGGCTCGGATGAGCCGTTTGGTGGAAGATCTTCTCGCCCTCGCGCGACTTGAACGTCAAGAGGGTTTGCGCTACGAGAAGTTCGACCTGGCTGAGGTGGTGCGCGACCTCGCGAGTGACCATCGCGCGATCGACGCATTGGGCGAGCACCCTCTCGTTGAAAAAGCGCCAGGAGTCGTGGTGGTCGAGGCCGATCCGGACCGCATCTCACAGGTGATCGTCAACATTCTGGCGAACTTCCGCGCCCACACGCCAGCGGGCACGTCGGCGGCGCTGTCGCTGTCATCGAAGAGCGGTGGCGTGCAAATTGTCTACGCCGACGACGGCCCAGGCGTGGCCGAGCCCGAGCGAGTACTCGAGCGGTTCTGGCAAAACGACCCCGGCCGGCGCGGATCGAACAGTGGTCTCGGTATGGCCATTTCGGCCGCGGTCATTCGCGCCCATGGCGGACAGATCACGGCGGGTAGGTCCAAAAAGGGCGGCATGCAGTTCAACATCTGGATCCCCAATGCACCAGAGGCGTGAGCAGTGTCGTGCGCTGATGAAAGTTGCCGGCGGTGCCTGAGTGCACAACCTGAGAGTTTTCGAACAGTGAGTGGTGTTAACCGAGTCGTCCATCCTACGAAGGAGAAACAATGAGCAACTATCTACCCGATGATGGCCCCAAGCCGTACTTGTCGGCCGGCGAGGTACGAGCTGTTCGTATCGACGAGGTGAAGAAGGGTGGACTCAACTCTGGCCAGGTTGCCGACGCACTGGCGCGCTGCGCGGTGACCATTGAGGTGCTGACCGAGACCCTGGACCAGTTGCACAAAGAGCACCTGGACCTGCTTAACGACCAAGCGGCGAGCAATGCCAGTGTCCAGGCGACCAAGATGCTCGAAGCGGCGGCTAAGACCTGTGAGGACCTGGTGGCAGGGGCTCGCGCGGAAGCGGCCGAACTGGAAGCCAGCATCGCCGAGCGCAAGCACCAGGCCGACGAGGAGTTCGCCCAGTACGAGGCCGAAATGCAAAAGAAGCGTGAGGCTCTCGAAGGTGCCCACGAGGACGCTGCCGCGGCCTTGCAATCCAAGCGTGGAGAGATTGAGGCGGGGATCGTCGCCAAGAGCGAAGAGGCTGACCGTGCTCACGCCGCGAAGATAGGTGCCCAGGTGGCTGAGATCCAAAAGATGTCCCAGATCGTAGATGCGTGGAAAGAGCGCTTTGGCGCGTCTCGACAGCAGTTCGAAGCCCAGATCGTAGAGACGCTCGGCTCGGTCGACGCAATGTTCGCCGAGCTGGGCCAAGTCGCAAAAGACGAAGCACTCACCGACGTGCCCGTTCAGCCCGAGCACGTAGAAGCCGACGATCTCTCAGCGGTGAGTTTTGAAGCATGGCCCACGGAGGGACATGGAGAGATCCCGGCTAGCTACTGGCCCACCGACAAGCCCGCCGACCCCTTCGGCACCCAGCAGTAGTTCGACCAAAGCAAAGAGCCCCGGCTACGAAGCCGGGGCTCTTTGCTTTTTCGGCGATTAGCGGCGAGGGCGCCGACTCGGCACCAGTCGAGCGAGCACGACGCCAAGGGCGATGAGGCCCAGGGCGGCTACAGCGACCTGGTGAGCAGAGGCGACGAGCGTGGTGGAGTTGCCAGAGGTCTCGTCGTCCTCTTCGTCTTCGTCATCTTCGTACATGTCGGCGAGTTCTTCGGGGTCGGGAGTCGTCATAGCGACGGCTTCTTGCATGCCAAAGGGCCACACGGCGGACATGGAGATTTCGACGCCGGTGGCAAACCGGTGAATGACCGAGACGACGTTGCCCGGCTCAGCTACCTGACAACAGGCCCACAGCAGCGACGTGGGGCTCGGCAGGCCCGGGAAGGCGGCGAGGGTCTCACGCTTAGAGTGCTGGTCGGCGATGGTGATGGTCAAGGTCACCAGGTCGTGCTCTTCGAACTCGGTCTCGATGAACTCGGAGAAGGCCGTGGAGTCAGCTTCTAAAATGGACTCGGCGAGTTCTTGGCGCTCTTCGGAACTGGTCGCGGGCTGGGCGAAGAAGTCGGCTACTTCACGCTCTAGCCACTGACGGGGTGACTCGGCGGCGGCGTACTCGGCGCGCACCTGAGCGGGCGACTTTTGCTGGGTGGGGTCAAAGAGGGGCTCCATGGCCATAACCCGTTCCAACTTTTAGAAAGCTTGCACGCAGGTCAGCCCTGCAAGTCGGCGTAGCGCTTGGCGATCGTGGGCAACTCTTGGCACACGGACGAACGGGGGTGAGACGCGTCGTGGGGAGCGTGCTGGCACAACCACTTGATCGGGTCCATAATGGTGCGCGCTTCGATGACGTGCAGAGAGCGTGGGGCGGCGGCTTTAGCGGCGGCGTAGTCCCAGGGGTCTACGAAGAAGACTTGGGCACCAGCCGCGGCGGCGGCCTGGACTTTGAACTGCACTCCCCCGATGGGGCCCGTGCGGCCCTGCGCGTCGATGGTTCCGGTGCCGGCGATGGAGAGGGTTCCGGGCAGGTTTCCCGGGGTCACGGCGTCAATGAGGGCCAGCGTGAACATCATGCCGCCGCTCGGTCCCGACACGCCGTCAGTGTTGATACTTGGTACACCCGCAGGCGGGGTGAAGGTGCCGTAGGGCGAGATGGTGACACCAATGCGGTACGTCCACTTGTTGCCCGACCGAACAAGATCAGCCTTCAGCGGCGTGGAGGTAGAGCCCGCCTGACCAGGCTGGGTGAGCGTCAAGGTGAGAGATCCGTTGGCAGCTTCAGCGTTGATGAGCTTGATGAGAGCGGTCGGCGAGTTTGCGGGATGCCCGTTGACTTTGGTGATGACCTCACCGGCCTGAATAGATGCTTTGGCGGCTGGCGAGTTGGGCAGAACGCTCACGATTTGCGAGCCCGAGGACGTCACGGTCCCCTTTTTCCCCAGGGCCAAATAGGCGGAGAGATACTGCGCAGTCTGCTTGGCCTCTTGCATCATGTAGGCGTCAGCCACGCTTTGTTGGCTGGAGACCTGTTCGGCCACGGTGAAGTTGTTCTGACCGAGCACGTAGTGGCGCCAGAGGTAGTCGCCTTGTGAAAGCGGGACGAACTGAACGGTGGTGTAGGCGATGCGACTCTTGGCGAAGTTGGCGTCGGTAGGGTTGGCGATTTTTTGGGCCAGTGAGATGGCGGGGCCGGGGGCCTCAATGAGATAACCACTCGGTACCGACAAGAATCGGTATCCCAGAAGTAGCGCGAAGGCCAAGAAGATCAAGACGACATTACGGGGCCGTACCCGGCGCCTGTGCCAAGGCACGACAACAGAAGGCTCAGGAGCCGAGGAAATGTCCATGACCTCGACTGTGTAGAAAGTTGCCAAGGGTGCACGCGTCCTGTGGCCGCATTGGTGACAGCGGGCTTGCTTGGAACACAGTGAACTCTATGAGCTACTCACAGGCCTTCGCCCAGATACCCGCGTGGTTGTACTTTTTGTTCGGCAGCTTGTTCGGAGCCTGTGTCGCGAGTTTCTTAGGGGTAGTTGGCGAGCGTGTGCCGCGCAGAGAGACCTTAGGTGGGCGCAGTCACTGCGTGTGTGGTGCACCTCTTCGCGCAGGGGCGAATGTTCCCGTTCTTGGGTGGCTGCTCGCGGGCGGGCGGGCGAAATGCTGCGGGGCGAAGATTCCTGCGCGGTACGTACTGAGCGAGATAGCGCTGGCGCTCGTGTGGGGCGCAGCAGCATGCCTGTCGCCTGACTGGGTGATCTGTGCGCTGGCCATGAGCTTCACTGCGGCGTTGCTTTTATGGTCAGTGTGGGTGCCAGCAAGCAAGCAATGACTCGGCCGCGCTGAGGTTCACTTAGGTGGATCAAAACAAAACCCGCGTACTTTTTGGTACGCGGGTTTTGTTTATGGTCTGCGTGCCGGGACTAACAGCCGTTGCCCCACTGCCAGGATGCTGAATTTGGCACAGAGTAGCCGGTCGAAGTGGCTGACTGGCCACTCGCGGTGTTCACCGTGACGTAGAAGGTGACATTGTCGAGGTAAAAGCCCTCAGCGTATGACTGGCCGGCGTTAAGCGTACCGCCGCAGGTTTGCGTTACAGAGTTGATCCAGCCGGGAGCGACATCGTACGAAGTAGAAGTCGTCGAGCACGTGAACGCTCCGGGGATGGCGGCGTTCGGTAGTCCCATGACGGACAGTGGGCCGTTAGTGGCGACACACATGTTGGTCGCCACGGGCCAGCCGGGCTCGCTCGAGTCGGTGTAGCTGATCACGTAGGAAGTCACCGTCGAGCCACCGAGAGAAGCGGGGGCGTTCCAGGTCACGTGGGCTACGCCGGAAGTGGGGAGGCGGGCGGTGTAGCCGGACACACTCGTGATGACCGGAGCAGAGAGTAGACCGGGGTTGGCCTGGTTCGGACCCTGCGTGGCTTGAGTGCCCGAGCAAGCGGTGCCAAGGGCGTTTTGGTAGAACCACGATGAGATCTTGGTGGTGGTCACGAGGGCCATGACACAGCCACCAGATTTGACAGCCATCGAGAGGCCGACAGAGGATCCCGACGAGACGTCAGCTGAGACGGTGCCCGCGGTAGTAGAGGCGACGGGTGAGCCCGAGGTGCTGGTGACGATCGTCGGGCCACCGGTGGCAGACAGCCCGGCAACAGCAGAGAGGCTTGGTACTTCCGCGGCGGCCGTGGCAAGGTCAGCGGCGTTAGGGAGCGTGCGGCCATTTGCGATGGCGTTCGCACGAGCGTCAGAGCCGAGAGCGGCGAGCTGAGAAGCGGTAGCCGAAAGCTGCGAAGAGTTCTGCAGGCTCGTCCAAACGGGCAGGGCGACAGCCGAGAGAACGGCCAAGATCACCACGGCGATGACGAGTTCGAGCAGGGTGAAGCCGCGGCGGCGTGGTGTGCGTGGGTTGGTGCTAAAAGTTTTCATGTTCAAGAACAGTCCCAGTAAATCTTGAGAATGCCAGGGCTTTGTGAGAAATCGTCAAAATTCGCGCGGTGCGGTTAGCAGGCGAGCGAGTTACCCAATGCAGACTGACCGTTGATAGTGGTGGTGAAAGGAGCCGAGGTCGCGGTCTGACCAAGGGCGTTCTTCACCGTCACGGTGAAGGTCACCGAGTCGTAGAAGAAGAAGTTCTGGGTTGCCAAGTGGCCGTAGCCGCAGTCGGGGTAGACGTACTGGCCGGTGTAGTAACTCGGGAAGAGTGAGAAGGAAGTGGCAGTGGTTGCACAAGCAGTAGTAGAGATAGAGGTCGGTGAGATGAACCCCCAGGGCCCACACGTCGAGGTAGCGGCGTGCCCTGCGTAGACGTCGTAGTAGGGGTTAGGGGTACCGCCCCAGTACTGAGGGCTGGTGCTGTAGGGCGCTTGCAGGCCGTTGTCGGTGTAGGTGATGGTGTAGCCGGTGATCGCAGCACCGCCATTGGCACTCGACGCCGACCAGGTCAGGTCAGCAGCACCATCTCCCGAAGCGTCAGCTACGGCCGCTGAGATAACGGGAGCCGTAGGCGCAGGACCGGCTGAGTACGTGAGCGGTGCCTGCGACGCGCCCTGGAGAGCCTGGGTGCCGTTGCAGTTGTAGCCAAGAGCGCCCTTGTAGAACCAGCTCGAGACCTTGGTGCCAACGAGCAAACTCATCACACAGCCACCAGCGGGGCTGTTGAGCGCGAGACCAACGGAGCCAGTCGACACGTCAGCGGAGAGAACAGTTGAGGAGGAAGAAACGGCAACAGATCCCGACGCCGAGGTGGACACGGTGACCGACGAAGTAGCGGCGAGACCAGCGGCAGCACCGAAGCTCGGGGTGTCGTTGAGTGCTGCGGTGATGTCAGAAGCGGTGGGAACACTGCGGCCGTTAGCGGTAGCAATGGCGAGAGCCTCTTTGTTGATGTTCGCGAGCTGCGAGGCCTCAGCAGAAAGCTGCGAGTTTGTCTGCAGCGTGTTGTAAATCGGCAAAGCGACGGCCGAGATGATGGCCAGGATGACAACGGCGATGACGAGCTCTAGCAGGGTAAAGCCGCGGCGTCGAGGTGTGCGGGCGCGACGAGCAGAGTACGAAGAGGTGACAGTGGTCATACGCCTATACGGTCGGGGCATTCTTGGAGATTGCAAGGGGGAAGTTGGGAAATGTGGAGGACTGGATTTCTTTCGAAGGGAAAGACAAAAACAGCGCCCCACCGAAGTGGGGCGCTGTTTTGAGGGGTTTTGACGGGCTACAGGCCAGCCAGGGAGAGGTTCGCGCA
>Ga0208867_1000510_pt1 | contig 10282 bp, 11 predicted proteins | sample CryBogCBE05Oct08_FD_185505 | JGI IMG/M metagenome (GOLD analysis project Ga0208867, IMG submission 185505) | Freshwater microbial communities from Crystal Bog, Wisconsin, USA - CBE05Oct08 (SPAdes) (version 2) | ecosystem: Environmental > Aquatic > Freshwater > Lake | place: Crystal Bog... | reverse complement strand
TGGAGATTGCAGGATGAATTTAACTCAAGAACAAACATTTGCAATACGCAAATTTTATCCACAAGTGGTTAATATTTTTGGTGATGTAGCTACTGATGCAGAAGGCAATGAAGTAGCTTATGACCTATCCGCAGTAACTGCACAAGCACAAGCTGATGCACAAGCAGTCATTGATACAAAGGCTTCTGCACTAGCTAAACTAACTGCATTAGGTTTAACCCAAGACGAAGTAAAAGCATTGATAGGATAATCATGGAATATAAATGGAAAATATTGGAAGTATTTGCTAAAGATGAAGTTATCACAGGCGCAAAATACCATCTAATTGGCACAGAAGATGACATTTCAGTAGAAAGCGAAGGTAATTGGTACTTTGATTGCCCTACTGCAAAAGTGCCATATTTAGAAGTTACTGAAGATATGATCTGTCAATGGATTGAAGCTGATGCTGTTGTTGACGGCAAAAACCACATCAAAATGGGTATCGAAAAGCAAGTAGAAGCGTTAAAATCACATAAACCTGTGCCTGCTCCTTGGCTACCACAAGTATTTAAACCTGAGATTTAAACCATGACAACCCCATACGACATTGTTTCAAGAGCATTAAAAGACATAGGCGCATTAGAGGCTGGGGAATCACCTAGCGCAGATGCAGCTCAAGATGCTTTTGATATGCTCAATGACTTAATAGATCAATGGTCAAACGAAGAAATGATGGTTTATTACAAGAACGAGATTGTATTTCCTATCGTTCCAGGTCAGACTCAATATACTATTGGCCCTGGCGGTCAAATAGGCGCAATCATTACAGGATCAATTTCAGGCACAACTTTAACTGTTACAGGGATTACTTCTGGAGCAATTAACGTAGGGCAAACCCTTAGTGGTACAGGCATTACATCAGGAACTAAAATTGTTGCAATGCTCACAGGCGCAGGAAATAACGTCAATGAAGCAGGCACATATCGCTTAAATATTAGTCAAACTGTAAGCTCTGAAACAATCAATCTTTACTATCAACGCCCATTAAGCATTGATTCAGCATTTGTACGCATTAATACCAATAGTAATGGTGTGCCTATCGTAAATGGTGGTTTAGATTACCCAATCTCTATTCTTGCAGTAGAAGATTATCAAATGATTGGTTTAAAGACTTTAAATGGGCCTTGGCCTAAAGCTCTTTATTATCAACCTAGCGAAACATTAGGAAACATCTATGTATGGCCTAATCCATCGCAAGGCGAAATGCACATTTTTACAGATAATTTGTTTCAAAGCTATACAAATCTAAATGATACGATTATTCTTCCACAAGGCTACACAATGGCTCTTAGATGGTGTTTAGCAGAGCGTTTGATGCCTATGTATGGAAAAGCTAGTGCAACGCAAATAACGATGATTAACGCCTATGCTGCTCAAGCTAAAGCTACAGTTAAACGCATTAATATGAAACCTGTTCAATCTGCTCGATTTGCAGATGCTATGTTGGCAAGCAGACAAAAAGATGCTGGATGGATTTTGAGTGGGGGTTTCTTTAGATAGAGTATTTGTTCGATAGTGTGATATAATAAAGATTCTAACAAAGGAGTCTTATCATGAAAACACTAACAGAATTAAAAGCAGAAAAATTAAAAGTAAACAAGGCAATAAAAAGATTAAAAGATAACGAAGCATACGCAAAAAAAGTAAACAGAGAAATAGGTGCGCCAGGAAGACCAGCAAACACTCCTGAAGTTTTATGGAGCAAAGTTGATAAACGTAGCGAAAACGAATGTTGGAATTGGAAAGGTTTTATAAATCATGATGGTTATGGAAGGACTTGGATTAATGACAAAGGCTACTATGCTCATAGAGTCATTTATTCGCTTGCTTATCCAAACACAATTACTCTTAGTGCGCCTAAATTTACAGATGATTCAGGGTTTCTTTTACACACTTGCGACAATCCTTCTTGTTGCAATCCAAATCATTTATGGGTTGGCACTCATGCTGACAATATGGCTGATAAAGTTGCCAAAGGTAGACAAAAAAGATTTCCACAGGATTCTGGCCCACGTTGCAAACTTACAATGGATCAAGCTAGAGAAGCTAGATTACTCAGGAAAAATGGTATGACTATTTCAGAATTGATGGAAAAATTTGAATTAAGTCGTGCAAGCATGAAAACCTTGTTGCGTGGTGATTCATACAAGGAAAGCGAATAATTATGGATTTTGGTTTCGTAGGAGCTTCTTATACAGCTCCGTCTATTTATCAAGATGACCAAGAGTGCATCAATTGGCGGCCTGAAATTGACCCAACTAAAGGTCAAGGCGCAAGAGGCGTTGTTGCTTTATACCCTACTCCTGGTCTTACTAACGTAGTAACGCTACAAAATGCCCAAGTAGTTCGTGGCATGAGAACAGTAAGCGGTGGTAATTATTGCGTTGCAGTATGTGGCCCATACGTTTATGTTCTTAACTCTACTTTTACTCCTACCATTATTGGTCAATTAAATACCTCAACAGGGCAAGTAGGCATTAGTGATAACGGCACAAACGTCTATATAGTTGATGGCTCTTATCGCTATACATGGCGCATTTCAGCACCTAGCGCAGCAGTATTTCAAGGCACAGTCTCTGGCACAACTCTTACAATAACAAGAGTCATTAGCGGCACAATTGCTGCAAATCAAGCATTGTTTGGTATTGGCGTTCCTAATGAAACAGTCATTGTTAGTGGTAGCGGATCAACTTGGACAATTAATAATTCAGCTAGTATTGCAACTGCTATACAAATGAACTCTGCTGCTGTAGCTGGGGTTATAACTGCTTCTATATCAGGGTCAACCCTTACTGTAACAGCCGTCACAAGTGGAACAATTTATCCAGGACAAACCATTCAAGGAACAAGCGTAACTGCTAATACTGTAGTTACAGCTTTAGGCTCTGGAACTGTATTAAGTCAGTCTATTGCTACAGGTGGCACAGGATACGCTGTAAACGACACTATAACTGTCTTAGGCGGTGTTTATGGATCAAGCCCAGCTACTTATACTGTATCAACTATTTCAGCAGGCGTTGTTACTGGATTGACCCAAACATTTGCTGGTCAATATACTTCTACTCCTACAAACCCAGCCTCTACATCTACAAATGGATCAGGAACAGGATTAACTCTTACCCTTACTTTTGGTACAGGATCAGGTTCAACAGGTAATTATGTAGTAAGTGGATCACAAACTGTTTCATCTGAAACAATGTATTTGCTTAACTTTAGCGTATTACCTAGCTCTGATGGCGCATTTACAGGTGCTTCAATTGTAGATATTGTAGATAACTATTTTGTTTACAACAGACCTAGCACTCAACAATGGGCAGCCTCTAATCTTTTAAGTCCTATTACTTACGGATTAAGCTATGCAAGCAAGTTTACAGGGCCTGATAACCTTGTTTCTTTAGTCTGCGATCATGGACAAGTCTATTTATTAGGCGAACAAACTTCAGAAGTATGGGCAGATCAAGGTACATTCCCATTTGCTTTTCAAAGAATCCCTGGTTCATCAAGTCAACATGGTTTAGCCGCAGCAAACTCAATAGCTCGTTTAGGCAATTCTTTTGCTTATGTAGCTAAAAACAATCGTGGGCAAGCTGAAATAGTCATTATGAATGGATATTTTCCTCAAAGAATATCAACTTATGCTGTAGAAAACACTCTTGTTAATGAAAGCATTTCTGATGCTATTGCCTATACTTATCAATTAGAAGGCCATGAGTGCTATGTAGTGACATTCCCTAGCCTTGATATTACTTGGGTGTATGACATTACGACTCAGTTATGGCATAAATGGCTATGGACAGATAGTCAAAATAATTATCATCGTCATCGCTCAAATTGCTCTGCGTTCTTTCAAAACGTAGTTTTAGTAGGCGATTGGCAAAATGGTCAAATTTATCAATTAGACCCTAACAATTACACAGATAATAGCGATTCAATACGCAGATTGCGTAGATGCCCACATTTAACTACAGACTTACAACGTCAATATTTTGACGAATTACAAATACAATTCCAACCAGGAGTAGGTTTAGAAGGCATTACCGATCCCCCTTTAAATGCTGAAACGATTGGTGCAAACCCTCAAGCTATGTTACGTTGGTCATCAGATGGTGGCTCAACATGGAGTAACGAGCATTGGTCAGGAATTGGTAAAGTCGGAAGATACAAAAATCGTATTATTTGGCGCAGATTAGGCTGGGCAAGAGATCGAATCTATGAAGTAGTGGTTACAGACCCTATAAACGCTGTAATCGTATCCGCTAACCTTAAAGCAAGCGCAGGGGAAAACTAATGGCTAATGTCTTGTGGGGTAACAGTCAATCGAATAGTTACCCGAATACACCTGTTTTAGACGAACAAACAAAAATGCCTACAAGGGCATGGCAACAGTATTTTTTGAATATATTGAACTTTACAAGCGCAACAAACGCAACAAAAGGGACAGGAACGCTTCCTAGCAATCCTGTGGGCTTTATTAATATTACAGTAGCTGGTAAACCTTATAAAGTGCCTTATTACAATGTCTAATTTACAAGTAATTACCGAAGAAAAAGTGCAAACTCTTGAAAAAGAGTTTTTAAAACAAGAGCAAGTTGATTGTCCTGTAGTGCATCGCTTTGGCCCTAATATCTATATTCGTGAAGTAACTATTCCTGCTGGCACATTATCTATAGGGCATTATCAAAAAACTGAGCATTTAAACATTATGTTGGCTGGCAGAGTCACAATGGTAAATGATGATGGCTCGCATACAGAATTATGTGCTCCACAAGTTTTTGTATCAAAGCCAGGTCGAAAAATAGGCTATATTCATGAAACAATGGTATGGCAAAACGTCTATTCAACGTTTGAAACTGATGTAGAAAGACTTGAGTCTATATTTTTAGAAAAAAGCATAACTTGGCAAGAAAGTCAAAAGTCACAAGATTTATTGCTTACTTTAGATCATTCTAGCGATGTAGCTGATTATTATTTAGCTATTGCTGAATATGGCTTTGATCACGAAACAGTTAGAAAGCAGACTGAAAACGCAGAAGATCAAATTCAAATGCCTCATGGCAACTATAAAATGATGGTTGCAAACTCAAAAATTGATGGAAAAGGTGTTTTTGCTACAGGAAACCTAGAATCTGGTGAAAGTATTGCTCCAGCTAGATTAAATGGAAAGCGTACACCAGCCGGAAGATATACAAACCACTCTAAAAACCCTAACTCAATCATGATTTTGAGAGATAATAACGATATTGATTTAGTTGCAAAAAAGGCTATAAAAGGCTGTCAGGGTGGCAATTTAGGTGAAGAAATCACTATTGACTATCGGCAGGCTTTAAGCCTAGCTATAAGGAGAATTTAATGTCTGGAGTCGCAACAGCAGTAGTAGGTGGTGCAGTTATAGGTGGGTATATGTCCTCTCAGGGAGCGCAAAATGCCGCCAATACTCAAGCCAATGCCGCTATGGCGCAACAAGCCAATCTTCTTGCTGCAGGGCAACAAGCATCACAACAATTTACCCCTTATTCAGCAGCAGGAACTACTGCGTTATCTAATCTTGCTTCTAATAACGCTTATTTTAATAATCAATTTAGCAATCAAGATTTAAATTCTCAATTAGCCCCTAATTATGCTTTTCAACTACAACAAGGGCAATTAGGTAATGAACAAGCAAATAATGCTACAGGTGGCATAGCAGGCGGTAATGCTCAAAAGGCTTTACAAGACTATACACAAAACTATGCTGGCACAGCGTATCAAAATGCGTTTAATAATTATCAAGCTCAAAGAAGCAATATTAATACTATGAATTTAAACCAAGCACAATTAGGCCTTGCTGGTGCTACAGGTTCTGCAAACGCTCAAATTGGCACAGCCACAAACGTGGCAAATCTTGGTATTGGCGCAGCAAACGCTCAAGCTGCTAGTCAAATTGCACAAGGTAATATATATGGTGGCGTAGCTAATACAGCAGGCAATATGGCTGGTTATTCAATGTTAAATAGTATGAATCAACCAACAAATACACAAGGAACTGGTATTTGGGGTTCAAACCAAAATGGGGGTGGATCATTTACACCTACTAGTGGCAATTCGTTTGATATAGCAGTAGCATAAGGAATAAATATGGCAATCGGCACAAGCGGAGTTTCAGTACCATCAATGGGTCAAACTATTGATCCTACAATTTATGGAAATAAAGAACTTCCTAAAGGTATGAGTTTAAGTGACATGGTTGATCTTAGTCGCACTTCTACTGCATTGCAAAAAGAAAAGGCTTTGTTGCAACCTGGAATTGAAGCTGGTGAAGCTGCATCAAGACAAGCAATTGCTCAAGCAAATACAGCAGAACTTGAAAATAAACAAAAACATTTAGTGGCAGCATCACAACAAGTTCAAAGACTTTTAGGTAAAAAAGATTTAAATCGTGAAGATATTATTGATAATATTACTGAACACGCTAAAAACTTTAATACTCCACCTAGTGTAGTAGCACAAGCAATTGCTAAAATTCCAGAAAAAGGAACTACATTAGATTATCAGGCTTATTTAGCATCAGGTTTGGCTGCAAATTTGTCAACTCAATCTCAATTAGAAGCTCTTTATCCAAAAGTTGGTCAAATTGATGTTGGTGGAAATATTGTTTCTACTTCACAAGGAAATCCATTGTTGGCATCAGAAACTCCTGGAATTCCCACAGGGCCATATTTACAAAAATCGCTTGCTCCACAAGTTGCCACTTCTCCTACAGGAGGCCCAATGGCTTTTGGCGGTGGTGGTGTTCCACAAGCAGGAAATCTTGAAAATAGACCAGTTCAAGTTCAGGTAGCACCTGCAGGTGGTGGGACTGCAGCTACAGGTATGCAACAAAATGCGCCACAAACCAACGTACCTCAAGGTGGTGGAGTTACATCACAATCTATGAGCCAACCTAAAGGCGGCTCTGCAATTCCTTATGTACCAGGCGAACCTTATGATGCGTTTAAAGTTCGTGCTGGAGATGTTGCAAAAATGCCAAGAGTAGCTTCAGAGGCATTAAATATTAATAACATAGATTCTATTCCTAATGCTCGTTATACCAACGAAAAAATACAAAAAATGTTGGATAACCCTAATTTGAATATTGGCCCTATTGCTGATGCTATTGCTAAACAAACTAGTGGTATTGGTTTAAGCGCAGATCAACAAGAAATTATGAAATATCTTGAACAGCGTATTCGCATGGAATCTGCTAGAACTAATCAAGATCAAGCATCACAAAGAACAGCTTTTGGCTCTTTTGGAACTCAAAAAGGCGCATTGCGTGAAATTCTTTATAAAGACAATGGAAGTCTTGCTGGTCAAGAGCTATATCAGCGTGGAATATTAAATCATGCTGGTGATATTAATAAACCTAATTTGCAATCTGTAAATCAATTTAATAATGATTATGCAAAATTGGCAGAACCAAAAGTAGTCCATTTAATTGGCGTTATTGGTGATAAATCAACAAAAGATTTAACTAAAGCAGATAGACAACATCTTGCCAAAGAATTTGCTGGATTGTCTGATGGTCAAATTCAGGAATTAATGAACAAACGTCAAAAATTACTTGATTTAGTAGGCAAATAATGGGAATAACAGCTCAAGACCTGTCTGGAATTATTAAGGGTGGAAAAACAGAGGAATCTGCTCCACCCATAAGCTCCCAAGATATTTCTGATATTTTAAAAAACACCACTCAAGAAGGAATGGATTGGAGCGATGTTCCTATTCAAGCCATTACAAACGTACCTAAAAGTGCGCTTGAGTTTGGTAAGAATATTTATGAGGCCGTAAGACATCCATTAAGAACTGCTAGCGGTGTTATGGATTTAGCTGCTGGCACATTACACAATATTACTCCTAGTCATATTGCTGAGTGGATTGATAAAGCAGACTACAATCCAGATGCAACTGAAAGGGCTGTTCAAACAGCAAACGCAGTAGGTCATTTATATAAACACAGATATGGAACAAGCGAAGGTTTTAAAGAAGCGTTAGCTACTGATCCTGTAGGTGTTGCTAGTGATGTTGCATCATTAATGTCTGGTGGGTCAACATTGGCTGGAAAAGTTGGAGCAATAGAAAAAGCAACTAATTTAGCTAAAAGTGCTGGCGTTTCTGAAAAAGCTATTGAAACTGCTGGTAAAGTTGCAGAAAATTTAAATCCTGTAACAGCAACAGGAAATGTAGTAAGTGCTGTTGGAAAACCATTTTTAGGAGGGTTAACTGGAAATGGCCCTGAAACTATAGCTCGTTCAGCTTTATCTGGATTTGAAGGCGATACTTCATTTCTTAATCAAATGCGTGGAAATGCTCCTATAAATGAACCATTAGATGCAGCAAGAGCTAATTTGGCAACAATGCGTCAAAACAAAAATAATACTTATCGATCAGGAATGACAGATATTGCTGGCGATAAATCTATTTTAAGTTTTAAAGATATTGATAAAGCTATTAAAGAAGCAAAAGATTCTATTTCTTTTAAAGGCCAACCAGGCTTTGAAGTTCCAGAACAAGTGCATCAAGATTTATCTAAAATTGTTAATGATTGGAAAAAACTTGATCCTGCTGAATACCACACCCCAGAAGGTTTAGATTTTTTAAAACAAAAAATTGGCGATTATACAAAAACTATTGATTACAAGCATACAAATGCAAATAGAATTGCTAGTGATATTTATAATTCAATTAAAGGAACTGTTTCAGAGCAAGCTCCTAAATATGCTGAAGTCATGCGTGACTACCACGATGCTTCAGAACAAATTCAAGAAATTGAAAAAGCACTTTCTCTTGGAAATAGAGCTTCTGCTGATACCGCAATGCGTAAACTGCAAAGCATTAATAGGAATAATGTATCCACAAATTATGGTCAACGTTTAAATCTTGCACAGCAACTAGAACAAGAAGGTGGCAGACCATTTATTAATGCTTTAGCTGGTCAAGCAATGAGTTCTCCAAATGCTAGAGGATTAGCTGGAACTTTACAATCTGGAACAAGTCTTGGAGCTTTTTACAATCCTTATTTAATAGCTATGCAAGCAATTCAATCGCCTAGATTAGTAGGCGAAACATTATATGCTGGTGGTAGAGCAGCTAAAGCAATTTCTAATTTATCTAAAAAAACTGGAATAAATCAAACTAGAGGTAATACTTTGGCTGATATATTACAAAATGTAAATAAAGCACAAGAGGAACAATAATGGCATCAGTTCTACTATCCCCAGTTGGCGTAGGTCAACAATACTTTGACAATAATGGCGTACCTTTAGCTGGTGGGTTAATTTACACCTATCAAGCTGGTACAAGCACCCCATTAGCAACTTATACAGACAATGGTGGAACAGTTGCTAACGCTAATCCTATAGTTTTGGACTCTGCTGGTCGTGTTCCATACGAGATATGGATGTTTACAGGATATAGCTATAAATTCGTTATACAGTCTGCTACAGCGACTTCTATACAAACTTTAGATAATCTATACCCTATTCTTCAAAACGCTCCTACGAGCGCACCAGCGATTCCTAGTGGCGGTATTATTCTATGGTCAGGCTCTACAGGCTCAGTTCCTAGTGGATGGTATTTGTGTGATGGTACAAATGGAACGCCTGACTTACGCAACTCATTTATTGTAGGTGCTGGCAATACATACGCAGTAGGCGCAACAGGCGGTACTGCTGATGCTATTGTAGTAAGTCATACTCATACTGCAACTTCTACTGTTACAGACCCAGGACATTTTCATTCTTTACCTAATGTTAGTTCTAGTAATTCTGGCAGTCAGGCTGGTAGATATGATTATTCATATACTACGCTTGTTACACAAACAGGAACAGCTACAACTGGAATTACAGTAGCTACAACAAATGCTACTGCTGGAGTAAGTGGCACAGGTCAAAATCTTCCACCATACTATGCACTTGCATACATACAAAAGGCATAGCAATGATAGAAGTTGATCCAGTAAAAATAGGGGTAATGTGGCAGAAGGTTGAAGCTATGGAGCATGAAGTTTCAGAGCTAAGAGCAGATGTCAAAGAACTATTGGCTATGGCAAATAAAGGTCGTGGCGGCTTTTGGGTGGGCATGATGGTGGTATCAGGCATTAGCTCTTTTATAGGCTTTATAGCTCATTATTTCAGCGCAAAATGAACCATGTCAGACCCATTCGGTATTGCACAAGGGGCAAAAACTCTTAGCAGCAGTATTGATGCAAGCAGAGAGGCTAGTA
>Ga0208867_1000505_pt1 | contig 10340 bp, 7 predicted proteins | sample CryBogCBE05Oct08_FD_185505 | JGI IMG/M metagenome (GOLD analysis project Ga0208867, IMG submission 185505) | Freshwater microbial communities from Crystal Bog, Wisconsin, USA - CBE05Oct08 (SPAdes) (version 2) | ecosystem: Environmental > Aquatic > Freshwater > Lake | place: Crystal Bog... | reverse complement strand
TTCAGGACGCGTTAAGCAGGATTCTGAACCTAATTTACGACCCCTTGTTTCTGAGATGCTCTCATGGATTCCGCCTAAAACACGGCTGCGACACCGCACTCGTAGAACTGGACGAACACCTTAAGAGCTGGAATTGTGATGCACTAATTAAGATAGATATTCTTAAATGCTTCGACACAATACCACACAGGGAACTAGGAGCACTACTAGAAGCAAAGATAGGGGACCATAAATTCCGTTACCTTATTATGAGGTTACTCAAGAGCTCGATCCTGAACGACGAAGGGGTGGCAGAAAAGAACCAAGTGGGTGTACCGCAAGGCTCAATTCTGTCTCCAATCCTAGCAAACGTGTTGCTACATCATGTTCTAGACACGTGGTTTGCCGATTTAAGTGCGAAGGAATATCAAGAGAAAGCAAAACTCGTTCGTTATGCGGACGATGTCGTGTTCACCTTTGCCTCAACACATCAGGCAGCTCGCTTCTATGAACAGTTAAAGAAACGTTTTGCCGAGTTTGGTCTCCACGTAAATGACTCCAAGTTCAAGGTAATCATTTGTGGCAAATCGGCCGCAGAAACTTGTAGAAAGAGAGGAATAGACATGCCATGCTTCACGTTCCTGGGTTTTCGCCATCGTTGGGGAATATCACGGAATCGGAAAACAAGGTAAGAATTTTCCCGTATAATGCGAGAGACATGTCCTAAGCGGTACAGGAACAAGCTTAAGGATGTGAAGATCGAGGTTCGCAAATGCCGACACGAGAAAGACCTGATCCTTCGAGTAATATCTTGGGTTCGGGGGTATCTCAACTGCTTCGCTATTAATAATAATTACAAGAGGGTCTCTCAGTTCGTTCGCGAAGTGAGAATTGGAGGCAGCTTCAGGAAGTCCTCGATATAGCGGGGTTCCCGAGACCACGAATTCGTAATCTGTCCTTTACTTGAGAGAAGCAGGTCATCCTAGTTATTATCAGCGAGGGAGCCGTGTGTCTTAATAGGGCAAGCACGGTTCTAATGGGGACAGGCGTCGTAAGGCGCCTGTCTACCTACAAGACGCGGGAGCGTACCAAATTTCCAACGCACCAAGAATTACCGACTTAAATCTTGCTAAAAATCAAATCGAACTTGATGGGACTATGAGCATTTCGTATATGATCAATCTGATCACCTTGGATCTCAGCGACAATAAAATCGGAAACGCGGGAGCGTACCAAATTTCCAACGCACCAAGAATTCCCCCACTTGAATCTTGCTAAAAATCAAATCGAAGGTGCAGAAGCTCTCCACCATTCACATGCTTCAAGCCTCACCAGCTTGAATCTCAGCGAAAATTCCATCGGAGACCCGGGAACTCAGCACCTTTCCTACATGCTAGGTCTTACCACCTTGATTTTAAGATCTTCTCAAATCAAAGATGCAGGAATTCAGCACCTTTCACACCTATCAGCTCTCACCTGCTTGGATCTCAGCCGGAATTGCATCGGAGATACGGGGATCCAACACCTTTCACGCATGGCGAGTCTCACGTGCTTAACTCTCAGCGGAAATTCCATCGAAGATGCAGGAGCTGAGCACCTTTCAAGGCTTCAAGGACTTATCTGCTTGGATCTTAGTCGAAATTTCATCGGATCTACGGGAGCTCAGCACCTTTCTCGCCTTCCCAGTCTTGCCTCCTTAGTGCTCAGCTCTAATCAAATCAGGTCTGCGGGAGTGCGATGCCTTTGGAGACTAAAAAAACCTGACCTGCCTAGATCTCAGTGACAACCCCATCAGAGATGTGGACCTGAACACCTTTTGGTCATGCTCAGTCTGCGCTTTCAAAACTTCGGTTACTGAAGCAGTAAAATCCATAAAAGTTTTTTGGTTTGTGCTACATAAGTCAACTGATTAAATTACTTTTTTGCGATTCCAATTTTTTGGTAGCCTTAAAACACTGAATACAAAATACCGAAAGCAATTTGAACTCAGGTTTAATCTCATCGGTGGGATCTACCATCTCGAAAATCAAAAGCTAGCTTCATCAAAATTTGCGTTCTGTATTTCCTACAAAATACGTGACTTGGTACTAAAAAAGACAATCAAGGCAGTGAATAAAAAAAAAGGCGCCCAATCTGGGCGCCTAGCATCTCATCTACCAATTTTTCTTATTTCCAAAAGTGTCCTTCAAAGAACGAGGAAAAGACCAACGAGGCTTTTTCGAAGCAGGCCTTGCTCTGATCGTCATAGGTTCTTTAGTAAAAGGATTGATACCAGTACCTGATTTCCTAGCCTTCACGTCTTTTCTTACCAAAGTACCGATCACAGGAAACCTCACGCGCTCTCCAGAAGCAGCCGCCCTGGCACCATTGTTGAAGGCCTCCTCAATGCACTCCTTAAACTCTTTTCTTTTCAGACGAACTTCACCTTTACGAGTAACCTCCGCCCTGTCCAAAATTCCTTCGTACACTTCATTAATAAATGAAAATTTCACCTTCTTCTTCGCCATAGAATCCTCCTTCATTTTGTTCTAGGGTTGTTTTCGAAACACTGCAACTTATTTTTGAGCTATTTTTCTCAAAAAAAAGATACACTCACGAAACTCTTGCTTTCAAATAATCTAAAGTAGACCACATCGCCTGAATCGCCTCACAATCAGGATCTTTCAAGGTCTGAACAATTTTTTCAAAAATCGCCTCTGCTAGCTGAAGCTTACTTCTGGAAAGATTGCTCACAAGATCACAAGCCCCCCTCAGCTCTACTTCTTGCCATGGCCAAGTGGATTGTAGATACTCCCCTCGTAAAATTTCTTCAACAGGTTTTCTCAGATCGGAATTCGCCTGCAACATTTCTAAAGTCACAAAATTGACTAAACCTTCCTTCAAATCTTGAGCAAACGGCTTATCTCCAGAATCACAATAGTCGATGATATCATCAGCCATCTGAAAAGAAATGCCTAAAACTTCACCTAAATAAGCACAATCTAAACACACCTGAGGATCCAACCCCGCAAGATGCGCTGCTGTGGAACAGCACCAGGACATCAAACTTGCTGTTTTCTTGCGAGCAACAAGCTCAAGATGGTCTCTATCAACATCAATCACACCACGTGCATTCAACTGAAGCCACTCTCCACCGACTAAAGCCTCTACCGTCAAAGCAAGACCATGAATCAAAACCACATTACCCAAAGCAGAAAGTTCAGACATCACTCGAGCAAAGAGCAAATCACCCGCTAAAACCGCACGAATATTGGAAGACTGAGCATTTAACGTAGGACGAGAGCGCCGTATGGCACTTTCATCAATGACATCATCGTGCGCAAGTGTAGCCGCATGGACCCATTCTGCAGCACGAGCATAAGGCTGAAGCTTGCCCAAAGGAACCCTAAAAACCTGCCCCATTAAAAATAAAAGCGTAGGTCTTATTTTTTTTCCTCGTAACAAAAGAGTGTCATTCAAAAGCTGGCCAATTTCTGGAACCTCTTGAACTTTCAAAGTTAAATCTAAATTTTCAAGCGCTTCAAAAATTTGCTGAGGAAGAAAAGCCAAAGCCATCGCTACACTCGAAAAGACGTATAGACACGATGCACATCATCGTGGTCATCGAGCGCGTCCAAAAACTCAATCACTTCTTTTGCTTGATCTGAACTGACAGACACTGGATTTTTAGCAAGGTAACTTATTTCACAAACCTTCACCACCCAATCCAATCGAATCAAGGCCTTACTGACCACATCTAAATCTGAAATGGCGCACAAAAAGCGTCCACCCACGCAACTTTCCTCACACTCAGAGGCCTCCAAGGCTTGAACACTCTGAGCCCCCGCCTCAATAGCAGCAACCTCAATATCCTGCTGATCCGCATGAACGGCTTCTACGACACCCAAATGATCAAACATCCAATTCACAGTACCTCGAGAACCCAACTGACCCTTACGAAAAAGCAAGCGAATGTCAGCTGCCGTGCGATTCTTGTTTTCCGTGAAACACTCTACAATCACAGCCACTTGATGAGGCGCAAAACCTTCGTAAGTCATGAGCTCATAATTGAGTTGCCCTCCCAATAGACCCGCACCTTTACTCACAGCTCGATCTATCGTCTCCCTGGGAACCGAAGCTTTTCTGGCGACCTCCAGAGCTGCTCTCAACCTCGAATTAGACTCAGGATGCGGTCCACCTATTTTACTAGCAACCGTAATCTCCCTGACAAGCTTACTAATAAAAGCACCCCTCTTAGAAGCATTTTGAATACGACCGGCATGTTTCCACTGTGCACCCATTACCTATTTCTCACCTGAAGGAAAAAAATCACCCAAGTTAACCTAAAAAAACTTCGTCAAACGAACAAAAAACTGCCTTCCAGCTGCATAATGCGACCCATTAAACGCATTCGCAATGGTAATAGGATAACGTTTATCAAAAATATTCAACGCATCCATGGAAACCCGGAATCGAGACATAAAACTCTCACCAGTAAACTCATACCCTAAAGTGCTATCCATGGTAAAATGCCCAGGTAAATTTTTGCTATTTTGTATTCCCGTACGCAAACCTGATCCATAAAGACCTTGCGTGGTCCACCAAAAAGGCCCTCTAAAATACGTCAGACCTGCATTCAAAGTGTGTATCTGTAAATGGTCCAACATCCGATAAGTAGGACTATCTTCATCAGGATCCACAGCCCAAGCGCCACCACTGATCCCCTTGCCTCGAGCAATGGAGTAAGAGTAGTTTAAAAAATTTAACCAATGTGAACCTAAAGTCCCCTTGATAGAAACCTCACCCCCGTACGCATAGCCCTCCGCAAGATTATACGTCTGAGAGATGGAGGTATTTAAAAGCTGTGCTTCATCCAGCATGTTTTTTGCATTTTTATAATAAAGATTGATCTGAGCGACTTGATCCTTAGCAAATTTCTGAGCAACACCGATTTCATAGAAATCTGATTTTTCAGATTTGATATCGTAGGTGCCACTAGTCCCAGTTGCCATGTTAAAAGAATGCCTCAGATTCTCAATACCTGCGGGCTGAAACAATTTTCCATAAAAAACATGAAACTTGGTAGTTTGTGTTGCAAACCAATTCAACCCAATACGAGGCTGCAGCATGCCATCCGAAGCACTTTGATCAGTATAAACAAAACGAGTTACGTCATAACGTAGCCCTACATTTAAAATCCAAGGCTCAGCCATCTTATAATCGTCTTGAACATAAACACCCGCAAAGTAGCCAGTATAAGGCTTGTTATCGGCGTCATTAAAAGAATGCCCATCCTGATCCTGACCTAAAATAGCAAACTTCCCTGTCGTACGCGATGCCTGTGCCTGAAAGCCCGCTTTCAATCGATGATCTTCCTGAACATGAAAAGTATAATCCGTTTGAATACCCAAACTATTGATAAAACGGTTCATGGACAAAGAAGAGGGCGAAGACCCCTGAATGGGAAAAGTCCCCATAGACGTTGTCGAGGTATAAAGATCATTCCTTGGATCCCCAGTCACTGCCATCTCAGAATACTTGTAGTAAGGAGAGAAAGTGAACAACTGACGATCATCCCCCCGATTTTTCCATGAAGCCTGAAGGAATACATTGGATTCTTTTTGAGCATCATTGGTATTGGAAGGTGTATAATTGAATGTGGTATTGACATCGGTATGCCCATTATGAGCATGAGTCTCTCCTTGATTGCCAAAAACATCGGTATAAGCAGGCTTGCTAAAGTAGGGATCACTCGGAGAAAAACTCGATGGATAATTAGGAATTTGGTAAAAATAGTGAGAATTTGAAAATAAAAGAGAAATCTGGTTTTTTTCGTCAGCCTTCCAATCAAGCTTAAGAAACTCGTTGTTTCCACAAGCTCGATCATGGATCGCTTCATTTCCTCCCTGGAGTTGATCTTGCAACTGGGTAGATTTTGGCTGAGGCGTATCGATTCCTCGATCAGTGCGAAAATAATTCAATGAAAGGTAGTAACGCAATCGCCCTGTTTCAGTGCTTCCGGAATACAACAAGTGCGGGGACGTCGCGTTATAAGAGCCATAATTTAACTCTAATTCACCTTCAGGATCACTGCCTCCCTCTTTGGTGACCATATTGACCACCGCATTGAGCCTCCAACCATACTGGGCCTCAAAACCTCCTGTGATCACATCAATATAATCAATATTTCTGGGGCTGAACGCCTGACTGAAAGCACTCGAAGGAGAATCAGGTAATTGAACTCCATCGATTTGGTACTGGGCATTGGCATGATTGCCTCGAAAAAACATCTGCCCTAAAGCCCCTCCTACCACCCCCGGAGTGGTTGCTGTGATGAGCTTAGATAAAGAAACTTCCGTTCCCTGAGGCAAACTTTTGATCTGTTCATGGGTAATTTTGGATTCACTGGCAGCAATCACGCGACGTGCCGGTTTTTTCTTAGCCTCAACGCGAACGAGCATAGCGGGCTCCTCTAAAACCCCCTCTACTGCTTCATCCACCTCCTGCTGGATATCCCTAAAATACTTAGTGCCCTGAGATTTTCCAAGAGATTCAGAATCTTCTTGAGCTTGAACCCCCGCTGAAAAAAGCATACTAAAAAAAGCACTTCCCAAAAAAACCCGCAATCCTAACATTGATCTGCTCGCATGACGCAGAACCATGGCACGAACTTGACTCAAAAGCAAGTCATTTACCAAATTTAAGGATGAAATGGTTCAACGGACTGATCCATCGAAAGCCGAGCTAAAGCAGCCGACCAGCTTCGAGGTAAAAATCGAGGAAGAAAACAAGCTGCTTTATTTAAAAGCCCCGGAATGCAAACAGCACGCTCTTTCATCATGGCTTTGATGGCAATAGTCACCACCTTTTCAGAAGACATCATGAAGCGATTTCCACCTTTCTTAATCTTTTGATGGGAATGATCAAAAAACTCGGTATAAGTCCCTCCAGGACAAAGACACATCACGCGAACATTCGTCTTATTTAATTCAAAAGATAAAGCCTCAGAAAAATACAAAAGATAAGCTTTGCTTCCACAATAAACCGCAAAACGACTCACGGGCTGAAAAGCCCCAATGGAGGCCACATGCACAATATAGCTTTTACGACCATGAAGCAGCATATGCTTCGAAAAAAGGTACGTAAGTTCTGTAGGAGCTAAGGCATTCACAGAAAGCACCTCAGCCTGATCTTGATAGTTATACTCTAAAAAATCTCCATACTTACCAATGCCTGCATTATTAATTAAAATACTGATCTTCTGACCGCAAGCAGTAGCTTCTTCAAAAATAGCCCGACTTGCCTGAGGTTGCTTTAAGTCACCGACAATGACTTGTACCTCAACCCCATAAGCTTCCCTCAACCTTGAAGCCAGCTGCTCTAAGCGGTCTCCACGCCTAGCCGTGATCACTACATCAGCACCATAACTTGCAAGTTTTTCAGCATAATGCCTTCCAATACCACTGGAAGCCCCTGTCACTAAAGCGCGATGTCCCTTTAAATCCATATAGCTCCCATTTCTCGCATTCTCATCCCTTTACATAGCAAGCTTTTCTTGTTATGGATAGTTTTACTCATGACTTCGTTAGCTGCAGGAGATCTATGAAAAAAACCTTTAAAATGCTCTTAGTTCAATATCCTGAGCCTCATTTAGCAAGAACTAGGCAAATTCTCAAGAAATATCCAGAAGTCAAAGAGCTTTTCGGAAACACTCCCAGCACTGCCTGGTACGTCTTTGGTATCGTTTCTCTCCAAATAGCCTTAGCCTGGCTGTGTCAAGACGCCTCCCTCTGGGTTGTTTTTTTAATGGCCTACGCCTTAGGGGCTTTTGCCAACCATGCCCTTTTTGTGATGATTCACGAATGCACCCATAATCTGGTCTTCAAAAGCGACACGAGCAATAGCTTGCTTCAGATTTTTGCTAATTTTCCGATTATTTTTCCTTCGGCCATGTCTTTCAGAATCTACCACATGAAGCACCACCTCTATCAAGGTCAGGTAGATTACGATGCCGATTTACCCCGAGATTTTGAAGTCCGCTGGGTAGGAAACTCGACATTGAGAAAGACACTTTGGTACTTAGTCTACTTTGTTTCACAGCTACTTCGAATTCCTTTTCTCAAGGGCATTCCCTTCTTGAATGCTTGGGTGCTTTTAAACCTTCTCGTCCAATTCACTTTCTTAGGCGGCATCACGTATTTTTTTGGCTGGAAGGCATTGCTATACCTTGCTCTTTCTACGATTTTTTCTGTAGGCCTCCATCCCGTGGGTGGAAGATGGATCCAAGAGCACTACGTCTTAAAAGACCAACAAGAAACATACTCCTACTACGGTCCCTTAAATCACGTTTCCTTCAATGTGGGTTACCATAATGAGCACCATGATTTAATGAAAGTCGCCTGGTCCCGACTTCCTCAAGTGAAGAAAATAGCTCCAGAGTTCTACGAATCCCTGTACTTTCACGTCTCTTGGACGAAACTGCTTCTGCACTTCATCCTAGATCCCAAACTCGGATTATTCAGTCGCGTCACCCGTACTTCCCTACGAGCGCCCCAACAAGGGGGTTAATGTCTAACCTCCCCTGTGCAGTGCCTCTTTTTTAAAAACAAACATAAGAGATCAAAAACAGATCCTCATCCCATGAAGAGCCTCCCCGACCGTCTTAGCGATTCTAGAAATGATCGTGACCGACCCCAGGTTGCTCAGGGACAAGGACTCTGCCAGAAAAAACCTCCCATGTCTGTGACAGAGGGCAAAGATTTTACAAACTTGACAAGTCAAAAGTCTTCCCAAGAAGACGCCATTTCGAGCGTAATCCCAAGCCTCTATATGGTACAGATTTTTTCAATGAAGCAAGCTCGCTCAATCTACCGCCGATCTTGTAAAAAAATGTCAAGGAGCAGACAAACTAGCCATCCCAACTAAAATAATCAGGTTTTTATAGTACTTAGGATCGTGAGCTGAGTTAGTCGTGTGAAATAGGACCATGAGCACAAGACAGATTTTACGAAGACAGAAGTCTTCCAAGGATACGAAGTTATTTCAGGTGCGATCCTTAGCTCTTCGATTTTTCTAGGAACGTATTTTGAAGGATGTTCTTCAAGCATTCTCCATGAGAGTGAGCTATTCATCTATTTGAGTTAAATGCAAACCCTCATCCTCTCAATTCACGGTACAATCAAGCCTTAGAACCTGAACACGAATCTAGATTCTATTGCCTTAAATTGCAGTAATCCTGTCTCAAGACTTGTATGACACGTTGAAGTTCTCATTCTATCCTTCATGAAATCTTTCTACTTTTCTTGAAGTTTGAATAAATTTCATGCCTCAAAACCCTCGTCCCCTGCTTTCAAAACTTGGCAAACCAGAGACAGGCGGCAGTGAAGAAGCATACACGGCCCGTAATTCTTTGAAATCGAAAACATCTGGGTCTGGCCTAAAAAAAACTTCCTACCTTGTAAATCAGCAAAGGAATAAGGCTGAAGTCCCTCTTTGAGTTCCCAAAAAAATCGTGACTCTCCAATGCTAACGCATCGCAAAAGCCTAAGAATACAGCTTTCGATTTTCACAATCCAGGCTTTCTTTCATCCACCCAAGGTCACCTAAAAAAGAGTTCTCATCTACACCTACTACCACGAAGAAGTGATTCAGTACTAGTTTCGAGACCCTATGCATTAACAATCAGAGGAAATATTGAGTTAAATTATTTTAATATATATCTGATAAAAAAGAGAGCGTAGGTAACTTGAGAGTGACGAGTTTTGACTTGATGCATTATAGAATCGAGACTAAAAATAAATTGAAAAAACTTTCTTTTAGTGAATCTTAATATCTCGTTTTTGAAAATCTAAATTATCTCGCCGATTCACAAGGGAAGTGCATTAATATTAATCAAAACCATAGAGTCAAAAAAGACATCTCAGGGCCAGTTCCTCGTGTATAACGTTTGAGTTTTATTTTTGCAATGCTTTCGTAAAAAATGTTTCTGCAATCGACTATAAGCGCAAATGGTAAAAAAAGTTGATACAAGAGCACCTCTTGAAGCTGTAACAGAGATCCTCCTTGGATCTCTCTAGGAAGATCCAACAGATAGCCATAACACCTCAAGCTTATTTAAGAGGCACATTGTAAGAGTTACTCAAAAAAGGTAAGAATAAGAAGAAAGTGGGAGTAGGAGTAATTTGGGTAACGTGATGCTTTTTATTCAAATGCTAGCAAAAAGAACGCAAATTCACCCCCCTTTTGCTAGCCTGTCCCCCGATCCAAAGAGTATATTTAACTCGTACGCTCAAAATAAAGAGCTAAACTTCCTCTCAAGTTTTTACTAAAACCTGAGAGATTTGTGAAACAATCGCTTGCACTCCTTTGTTCCAAATTTTGGG
>Ga0208867_1000502_pt1 | contig 10349 bp, 10 predicted proteins | sample CryBogCBE05Oct08_FD_185505 | JGI IMG/M metagenome (GOLD analysis project Ga0208867, IMG submission 185505) | Freshwater microbial communities from Crystal Bog, Wisconsin, USA - CBE05Oct08 (SPAdes) (version 2) | ecosystem: Environmental > Aquatic > Freshwater > Lake | place: Crystal Bog... | reverse complement strand
CTAATGCGAGAAGTAGATTTGGATCTTGGATTATCGGTATCATCAATGACCAAATCACCACCAGTAATCGAGTATTTTTTTATTATGGCATTTGTTGAAGCAAGCAAAAGTGCTTCCCAGAAAATACTAGAATGTCTAAACATCCAACAAGAAGCCGCAGCAGTGCAAGTGCCTAAACTGTATCGTGAAAATTGACTCCAACAAAGACTATTAGTGACCCATATCCCAACCAAATAAAATGCAAGCCAAATTTTTTGACAGAATGTTTAGTCCTTTTTTGGGATTGAGGACTCGAAGTGCTTGGTCTAATTTTTCTAGAAAACCATGCACAAATTCAATATTTTTTGTCGATATCATAGTATCTCCTCACAAGCGCTGAGCTTTCTATGTATCGAATTCAGTAATTTTTTCTAGAAAAATCGCAAAATTTATTCAAAAAGATTTAAAAAAAACTTGAGTAGAAAATGCTTAACCAATAAGATAGAGCGATAACTTCGCTTGCGATGCAAGGCTTGTAGCATCCTAGGAATCGACGAAAAAAACTATTCAGCAATGGAACCTATCGAATTAAAAAGGATTTCTTTTTTTTCAGATTCCGCATCCCCTGGACCGTTATTCCTTTTTCGGGTAGCTTGATTGAGTTTCTTTGAGCGCCCTTGATTTTGATCTTCCTTACTTTCAGGGGTAGGAACTCGCATTCGGGCTACTAGTTGTTGCGTATGCCGGGCACACAAAATAAATTAATTAAATTTATTAAAAACTTGAAACTTGAGTTTTATTGATTAACCCTGGATTCTTATGGATAACAATCCGGGAGAATCTAATTTGCGTGGTTGTGTTTCAGGGAGAAAAGCCTATTGTGGTTGTGGAGTGATCTGGAGCGCGATATTTTTACGTCAAATTGTGAGTATTCTTCAAGCAATGCAATGGGATATAAACAAAAAAAAATGGGTAGATTTATATCTTAATGAATGTGCGATAGCAGGTGGCAAAGAGCCTGAAGATATTTCTTAATTTTGGCCCTGGAGTATGAAACCAGAAAAACTCATTAAATTAGGTGGTAATCCTGAAAATACTTCAAAGAAAGATCAACGATAACAAAAGAGGAAATCAAAAAGAAATGCGATGATCTCATGGAAAAAAAGAAGTCCGAAAAGCGAAAGCAGTCTATAAAAAAATGAAATCGGTTTTAACAAGAAAAACTACAAAAAGTATTTAAAAAAGGCAAAGAATCCCTTGCGTCGCACTTCAGGTTTTTATCTTGAGAAGATCGTACATCGGCAATGGCACGACGTGCGAGTGGTACCATGTACCTCAACTCCAAGATCCTGCATATGAGAAAGGTGCCGAGCCCCCTGAGTTCTGATTTTATTGTTGCTGAGATTCAAGGTGCGAAGACCCAGCAACTTCGAAATGTGCATAGCCCCCGTATCTCCGATCTGATTAGATCTAAGATTCAAGTTGGTAAGGTTCTGCATATGAGAGAGGTGCTCAGCTCCCTCATCTCCGATCGAACATCTGTTGAGATTCAAGGTAGTAAGCCCCTGCATACGAGAAAGGTGCTGGGCGCCTGAAGGGCCGATAGGATTCCATCTGAGATCCAAGTCGGTGATCCCCTGCATACGAGAAAGGTGGCGGGCCCCCTCACTTCGGGTTGCAGTACAACTGAGATTTAAGGTGGTAAGCCCTTGCATACGAGAAAGGTGCTGAACCCCCTGACTTCGGATTGGATTCCAACTGAGATTTAAGCTGGTAAGCCCCTGCATACGAGAAAGGTGCTGAACCCCCTCACTTCGGGCTGCAGTCCAACTGAGATTTAAGGTGGTAAGCCCCTGCATACGAGAAAGGTGCTGAACCCCCTCACTTTGGATTGCATTCCAACTGAGATTTAAGGTGGTAAGCTCCTGCATACGAGAAAGGTGCTGAACCCCCTCACTTTGGATTGCATTCCAACTGAGATTTAAGGTGGTAAGCCCCTGCATACGAGAAAGGTGCTCAGCGCCTTGACTTGTGATCCTATTGTGACTAAGATCCAAACTTGTAAGGCTTCGAATAGTAGAAATATGCTGAGCTCCTAAGTCTTCGATTTCATTAGATTTATTAAAAAAACTACCTCCGAGTTTCAAGGTAACAAGGCCCGGTATGGTCGAAATGTGTTGAGCCCCCACAGCTCTGATTTTATTCTTGCTGAGATCCAAGGTCGTGATTCCCTGTAGTTGAGAAATGCTCTGAGCCCCGGCATTTCCGATGGTGTTCTTGCTGAGGTTTAAGGTCGTGATTCCCTGTAGTTGAGAAATGCTCTGAGCTCCGGCATTTCCGATGGTGTTCTTGCTGAGGTTTAAGGTCGTGATTCCCTGTAGTTGAGAAATGCTCTGAGCCCCGGCATTTCCGATTTTATTCTCGCTGAGGTCTAAGCTCGTGATTTCCTGTAGTTGAGAAATGCTCTGAGCCCCGGCATTTCCGATGGTGTTCTTGCTGAGGTTTAAGGTCGTGATTTCCTGTAGTTGAGAAATGCTCTGAGCCCCGGCATTTCCGATTTTATTCTCGCTGAGGTCTAAGGTTGTAATTCCATGTAATTGAGAGAGGTGGTGAGCTCCGGTATTTCCAATTTTATTCTCGCTGAGGTCTAAGCTCGTAATTCTTTGCATTTGAGAAATACTCTGAGCTCCTGCAGCAGTGATGTTATTCCTACTGAGATCCAAAGTTGTAATTCTTCTCATGCGAGAAATAAAAGCTGCTCCAGCATCTCCGATTTTATTGCCTCCTAGCTTCAGGGTGGTAATTTTATATATATTAGAATGATCCTCGTTGGTTTCGTCTTGCTCCGATGCAAGAAAATGAATGTGGTTATTGCTAAGATCTAAATCTTCAAGACTTTGCATGATGGCCACTTCTATAAAACCTTGCGCCTTGATTTGATTGCTCGAAAGATTGAGTTTTTTCAGTGCTTGCATTTGAGCAATTATCGATACTTCAGAACTAGTGATCTGCTGATTTTTAAGACTTAAGACTTCTAATTCATCAAAATAGGGAGCATCTTGCAGAAATTGATGAACTAAGAGTTTATTGCCTTGAAGATCTGTAACAAAGTTCAGCGATAATTCCTTAAGCCCTGCTGGCAATCTTCGAATGAACTCAGGATCAATTTTTGAATCTGAAATTTCTAATTTTTCAATACTTTTAAAATTGCTTCTTTGAAAAATTTCGGAGAACTCGGTATCGGTAACAGTTCCTCCGGCAAACTTGAGCCGATAGGAGGCTTCAGACGTCATTTCAATACTACGATGCATCGCGACAGCTAAAGAAGAATGGTACAGAGAAACTGAGATCCAAAAAAAAATAAATTTTTTCACGAAAAAATAAATACCTTAAAAAGGTTTTTGAATCAATTTTTTTTAGTATTCTTTTTTTTGTGAGTAGCGCTGCTATTGGAGTCGCAGGAGGCGATCATTGAAAAGCTCGCTGTATAAAAAAATTAAATTTCCTGTACCCTCTGCTGTCCCCGGTTTTGGATCTACTTCTGATGTGCATGAATGATTGAGTATAATTTCCTGCTTTTTATAGTAATGAGACTGACGTCTTCACCCAAGAGGACTCAGCAGGGTCAAGAGCATCGCTTCGTGGTTGATTGAATTGCTCAGCTTTTTTTCATCATTGCGATTTCCTGGCCTGTTTTTTTCGTTGCATCGGAGTCTTTTCGAAGTTCGCTTTGTTTTGAATCCAGTTTCAAATTTCAGGTCTCTTCAAATTTGCTCGATTCTGCCGAGTTTTCGATCCCAAAGAACAAATGTACCATGCTGCGTTGTTTTTTTGATTTTTGCTACTCGCCATTCCGGGTGCCTCACCGAAGGCCTGTGATTTTCAGGTTCCCTGGAATCTTCATTCCGTATTCTGAAGTTTTTTTCAATCTTTCATACGATGCTATTTATTTCATCATTGATATTGGTCGTTGTCTATCATAGAATTCGAGACAATATGCTAAAAAAAAAGATCAACACTAAAATAAAATGGAGCGATGCTTCTGTTATCAATACACTGAAAAATGCAGCCAAAAAGCTAAAAGGCCCCAGCAGGCGAAGTTTTATGGCGCAAGCAACTCGCGATCATTTTGCTGGAAATGCAAGAAATGCAGAAAGGGTCCTTGGTTGGGGTAGGGAAACCATTAAGAAGGGGCTTTGTGAATCGGAGGGTGGCTTCATTTTTTTGGATGATTATAGTTCTCGTGGAAACAAAAAATCAGAGGAAAAGGATCCCAAGCTAAAAGAAAACATTCGTTCTATTGTGGAACAAAAAATACAGGCGAATCCATCTATTGAAATTGTATTAATTTATAAAAAAATAACAGCAAAAGCAGTGGCCAAAGCGTTACAAAAAGACTACGGCTACCGTGTTGAGGATCTTCCTTGCAATAATACCATCAGAAATATCTTGAATAGAATGGGTTATGGCTGGAAGCGCGTTCGAAAAAAAAGGGTTCAAAAAGATTAATGAGTTCGATAGGAGAAACGTAAGTAGAGCATACGGCATGGTATGTAACCAAGCCACAGCTTGATAGGGAAGTATTCCATCGATAGTGTTTATCAGGGTATTTGGAGCATGCAATGACCTAAGGAGGTCTTGGATCTGGGGAGAAAACCAACGTCAATTCATGGTCGATTTTGACCATGAATTGACGTCGAATGCAGTTTTTGGGTCTAGACTTGAGACAAACCAGGGCTAGAAATTTTCTTGGTCGATTCTTCGCTGTATTATAGTAAACCTAGAAGGATGCTTGAGAATTTTGAAAAAGTCAGTTCTAGATGCTGTTAGCAAAGGGGATGGGGTCAGGTCCACGTATCCTGCTACTGATCGTTCAATCATTTGCCCGTCAGGTTTGGGGCAGACAGTAGTGATTTCTTGTGCTTGATGAGGTTTTGTGGAAGGGTAGATCCTTGTGGGTATGCACGCTATTTATGCTGTTTCGGTGAATCCGGCGTTAGATCTTTCTGGGCATGTTTCTGCCATTGTCGCCAATGAGAAAAATTATGTCCATGCTTCTCGTATCGATCCTGGGGGGAATGCTGTCAATGCTGCGAGGGTTGCTCATCGTTTAGGAGGGAAGCCTTTACTGCTTGGATTTTTAGGGGGTAGTCCGGGTCTACAATTGAAGCAATTACTTAAAAAAGAAGGATTACAAGAGCGATTTACGCGTATTGAGGGAAGTACTCGAATCAATGTCACGGTGACCAATGACGCAAATCATCAGCAAACTCGATTGACCTTTCCCGGTCCCTCAGTCAAGCCTTCTGAGAGACGAGATTTGTTGAAAAAGTTTTGTGAGTTGAGAAAAAGGGGACTTGTGCTTTTGGGTGGAAGTGCCTGTTCAGATCCATCTTTTTATCCTCGATTGATTCAAGTAGCTCAGAAAAAAAACTGGGGTTTGATTCTGGATATACCTTCTTACGATTTGAAGCCTTTATTGAATTTAGGGGTGAAGATTTTATTGATTAAGCCGAATCAATCCGAATTTGAAGTTTTAGTAGGAAAGAAAAATCTCAGTTATTCTCAGATGATTCAAGAATCTCAAACATTTTCAGAGAGTGTCGAAATGGTCTGCATTTCTTTAGGAGGCGAAGGGCTGCTTTGTATTTGGAGGCATAGAGCTTGGTTGATTGCTCCTCCAAAAATCAAGCCTCGAGGGACTGTCGGAGCGGGGGATTCGGTGGTGGGGGCCCTGGCTTCTTTTTTTGCGAAACAGGAATTGAGCAGGGTGGAGGATTTTTCTGCCATTGACATTGCTCTTGTTTTAGACGCTATGCGTCTTGGTGTGGCTGCGGGAGCAGCGACGGCCATGGGAGAGGGTACTTCTTTGGCTTCAGCTTCCTTAGTTCGAGCTTTGTTGAAAAAGACTGTGGTTTCTGAATTAAGGGGCGCGAAGTACCCATACCGGGCAGCACGCTGAACGTACTACTTGTCGGGTAATGCTTCCTATCAGGGTAGTGGTGATAGGGCCACTTTCTGCGGCCATGGTGATCAGGGTGCTTTTTTCTTTTTGTGCTTGCTGGATGATGGCTTCAGCGGTGCTGCCTCTTCCTGGATGAAATTCTAAATGCAAGGTGATTCCGTGTTTTTTTGCGGAAGCTTGATACCGTTGAGCTATTTGACGTTTGCGTTGTTCGTCTTGAGTTAAGTAATCTGGAAAGGATAAGTATCCCCCGCCTAGCAAAAATACTCCCGATTGGACGAAGGGTTCTAGAGGATGGGGGAGGCAATGAAAGAGGGTTATTTCTGCTTGCTGTACTTTGGCTAAATGGAGTACTTTTTGAAATGTTGAGGAAGTGTTGGAGCTAAAATCAGTGGCGAATAAAATTTTCTCCGAAGTGCCTTGAGGAGACTCAGAATGAGGTCCTACAACTAAGACGGGTGTTTTTGAATGCAATAAAAGAGTTTCAGCGAAGCTGCCCAAAAAAAATCGAGAAATACCCTGCTTCGCGTGGGTGCCAACGAGGATGGTTTGAGCGTGAATTTGTTCGGCATAGCTGATTAAAGCACGAACGGCTCTTTTGAGAGAAGGTCGTTTTTCAATGATGACCTGCGGGGGTTTGAGTCCTTGGACTTGTGTTTTTTCTAAGTAGTTTTCTAGGATACGTTGAGTGGTAGGGCGGATCTGTTTGGACCAGGGAGCATTCCATTCGAGCTCTGTTTGGTACTCATCGGGGCTTAAAACGTAAACGGGATGAACACTTGATCCATGTTGGAGGAGTTTTTTCAGAATCATGGAAATTTGAGGGTTTGTTTCTGAAGTTTCTTCAAAGGGATCGACAGACCAAACTATGTTCTTTTTTTCTTTCTTTGCCATTTTTTCTCCTAAGATTGTCTAGAGTCTAAAAAATGCTCTTGCTCAGATTTTTTTTACGTCAAGGGATACGAAATGTTCTGAATGGAGGTGGATTTTTGTTTTGTCATGTGGTACTCGGTATACCATACAAGGAGAAAACTATGAAAGCTATACCTAAGATTGAAAAGTATATGTCCTCTATGCCACATACCATTAATCCCGATGTGAGCGTTAAGCTTGCGATGCAGATGATGCGGGAGTACAATTGTCGGCATTTGCCGGTCCAAAATGGAGGGAAGCTGGTAGGAGTTTTAACGGACCGAGATATCAAGCTTGCGAGTTCCTTCCAGGGTCCCGGTGAGCTGAGTGTGGAGGATGTGATGACTCCTGATCCTTACTCGGTCTCTCCGACAGCTGCTTTGGATCATGTAGTGCTAGAAATGGCTGAGCATAAGTATGGTTGTGCGGTTATTCAGCAAGAAAATGGAAGAGTTGTGGGTATTTTTACTACGAATGATGCTCTTCGTGTTTTAGGTGAGGTCTTGGAAAAGCATTTTAAGTCCATTGAAAACTAGATTTAAGGGGGGATGCGCGTGAAGTGGGTCCTTTGTTTTTTTTTCATTTTTTCAGCTTGGAGTATCGCTCAAGAGAAGAAGCCTGAAGTTTCTACGTGGAGCAAGCGGATGCAAGATTCTTATAAGATCCTGGCCGATTTGCTGACGGATGTCACGAGCGATAGCCGGTTTGCTGATCCTTCGAATCGTAGTCGTATTGAAAAAGAAGCAAGTAAGCTTTCTGAGCTTGCGCATTTATTGAATCAGAATGCTTCTGCTCAAGAAGTGGATCCCGATCCTAGTATGGGTCTTTTTTCTGGTCTTTTAGCCCAGGAAGCTCGAAGGGCTGTTGTGGCTTTGAAAAGAAATCAGCGGGAGTACGCTCGTAGTCTTTTACGTACATTGCCAAGCTATTGTATTGCTTGCCATACACGAAATGCGAGTGGTCCTCAGTTTTCTAAGCTTCCGTTTGAACCGAGCAGTGCCTCCTTGACACCTTTTGATCGAGGTCGGTTTTTTACTGCAAGTCGTCAATTTGATCGAGCCCAGCAGGAGTTTTTTAAAGTCCTTGAGAATCCTCAACCTCAGGCTGGCTACTCTTTGGATTGGAGAAATGCAGTTCGTGAGGCATTGAGCATAGCGGTTCGAGTGAAAAAAGATCCTGATCAAGCAGAGCACGTTGTGCAGTTAGTGCTTCGGAGGAAAGAAGCTCCTCTTTTTTTGAAGGCGGATGCTCAAGTTTGGCTGGATTCTATTCGCAAGTGGAAGCAGGAGGGAGGGAAGAAACCCAATACTCCTGAGGGATTTCGTTTAGAAACCTTGCGATTGATGGATCAAGCGAAGGCTATTCAAAGGTATCCCATGGACCGTACGGCAGATGTCGTGTATTTAAGAGCATCTGCTTCAGCGCATGATTTTTTACAGGTAGCGCTTCAAACTGATCACTTGGATGAGGGTTTGTTGCTTGCTGGAATTTCGTATGAAGTTCTGAATCCTTTAAAAACGGGAGAGTTGCATGAGCTTTACTACGAAGCCTGTATTCGCAAGTCCCCTCATCAAGCGATCGCTGTGGATTGTTATCGTCGTTACGAGCAGAGTATCTTTTTTGGTTATACAGGCAGTGCGGGAACGGGTCTTCCCGAGGATGTTCGTAACAAACTTAAAGAGCTGAAGAATTTAGCAGATCCCGAAATAGGTTTGGGGGATAAGGGTCCTTTCAAACTCAAGCCTTGAATACAACGGGGCAAGAGGCGTTGGGCAGGTCAAGAGTTTTCATGCTTGGTTAGGCATGATACTTTCCTGCCCGATTGCTCAAACTTCCTGGTTTGAGCAATCGCCAAATCAACTATTTTGAAATAGTTCAGAAGATCTTGAGCTTGAAGTAAACGCTTCGCTGGGTCTCTGGATAGAATGCACCCTGCATCCGAGAGTTTGAGAGTCATAAATTCACCAGATAAATTGAATTTTTCTAGCATATTCTATTATTCGCTTTTCTTTATATCAACTAAATATATTAAAATCTCAGGTACTCTCGGCCTTCTGATCGATGGGGTGTGAGATTGGTTTTATCTTCTTCGTATTTAATTTTAAATTTTATTGATTTTTTAAATTTTTGGTAGTGGGTTTTTTTTGTTTTTAACTTGAGTCAGGATTCAGAGTGTGGCATTCGGAGTCAGTGGTTTTTATCTGATTGATTTCGGAGATTTTATTTATGGTTCGAATCTTTGTTTTTTTGCTAGTTGCTACTTTGGTGTCGGCTTGTGATGAGCAGACGAAAAGACCCCCAACATTGCAAGAGTTGGTGAAAGTTATACTTGAGGAAGAGTTCAAGAAGAAAGAGGCTGAAAAAGATCAGCTGAGTAGAAGAAAGGATTCATTAGTAGGTGGTTCAGAGGGGGAGCAGGAACCTGATGATCCTAAAAATGCAAGAAAGATTAAAGCTTTGGTATGTGTGTCGAAGTTAAGGTATAGTTTAGAAAGTGAGAATGAAGTTCTGAGAGAATTAATAGTTCGGATTTCTTTGGTTTATAAATCTCTTAAAGAGGAGAGATTAGCTAGTTTTTCGAGGAGCTATAATTTAAATTCGCCTAACTTTATAGATCCTATATTTGAAGTAGTCAAACAGAATCTGGATGTGATTGGTGGGGTTCTAGGAGATCTTGAAGTTATGCGTGAATTTTTAGGGAAGCAAGAAATTACCAATAATGAGAATGACAGTAAGACTTCGCAAAAATGGAAGTTCTGGCCTCTAAAAAGCCAGACTCATAGCCTTGGTGAGTCAATAGAGCAGGTTGCTAAGGTGCGTGAGTCTCTTACTCATGCAGCAGGGGAGTATGGTGAAGTCATGGTGAATAATGATGATCGCTTGCTCGACGTGTTGCTGATTAATTTGCGTGTTGCAGTCGGAGGATCTTTATTTGAACTTGAATCCGTTCTAGGCTTTCTGCAGTATAAGTTTGAGGAGGGGGAATCGCTTTACGGTCCAAATGATAAATTTTATCGGAGAGCTGAAGAAGTTGCTGGGGAATTGGGGGGTGAGTCGGAAAGTATGAGGGCTGGCATTGAAAATACGGCTCCTGAAGTGCCTCAACGAACTGATCAGGGTTCCGAAACTAGGGATGATGTTTCTACTGGACGTCTGGTTGTTGCTTTTGTTGCAACACCAGAGAGTTGAAAAAACTCAAACTCATGTGCGCCTGAAGGAGAGAGGCTTCGAGTTTGATTAGTTCTTAAGAAGTATGGGCTTAGGGGCTGTAAGATTCATTTCCAGAGAGATTTGATTTAAAATTTTTATGTGATATGAAAAGCGTGTTGGCAAATCATCATCGGTATCACTCTACATGCATTGTGCAACAAGCTATACGGTTACCGTATGCCTTTAGGGTTTGTTTTGTTGAAGAATACGTTGCTTTCGTTTTGTTTAGTTCAATAGGGAGTTTAAATGAATAAAATTATTTATACACTTGTTATTTGTCTTA
>Ga0208867_1000496_pt1 | contig 10441 bp, 9 predicted proteins | sample CryBogCBE05Oct08_FD_185505 | JGI IMG/M metagenome (GOLD analysis project Ga0208867, IMG submission 185505) | Freshwater microbial communities from Crystal Bog, Wisconsin, USA - CBE05Oct08 (SPAdes) (version 2) | ecosystem: Environmental > Aquatic > Freshwater > Lake | place: Crystal Bog... | reverse complement strand
ATAAACGCTGCTAGAAGTGCGATTCGACCGGGGATAGAGCTGCTGAGGATGTGCTCGTGTGGGGCATGCGCACCGTCGCCAACTGCACCAAGACCATCAAGAACCTTGGCTCCTGCTGCCGCAGCGAAGTTGCCATCACTGGCGCCACCAACGCTGGCACTTCCAACTTCTGGAAGGCCAAGCTGCTTCGCAACCGACTCAAGGGTTTGATAGAGATCTGCTGTAGCAGTTAACTCCAATGGTGGACGATTTATTCCACCAACTACTTCGATCCGAGCTTCCGGGTGGAGAGGCGTGATTGCCCGAAGTGCTCTCTCAACTCGCTCCATCTCAGCCATGGTGAATGAACGACTATCGATATCGAGCGTTGCAACAGCAGGAACGGTATTAGTTGTTGTTCCAGAGTGCATCGTTGTAGGAACTACGGTCGTGCCATGCTCACGGTTTTCGAGAGCGTGAAGTGCAGTCACAATATGAGCGATCTCAGTGGATGCATTAATTCCTTTTTCTGGTTCGAGACCAGCATGGGCGGCGCGACCAGTGACAGTGATGGAGTACATCGATGTTCCCTTACGGCCAACCTTCACCTTGCCATTGAGCGATGCTTCAGTAACGAGAACTGCATCTGCCGTCGCACTTACTCGTTTAATGAGATCGCGTGATGTTTGGCTACCGAGTTCCTCATCCGTTGTTGCAATGAGCGCAACCTTTGTTGATGCATCAGGAATCTCAGCAATCGCATGAAGTGCTTGTAAGAATCCGGCCTTCATATCAAAAATTCCGGGGCCAGAAATCTTCTCACCTTCAACCTTCCACAGCGGAAGATATGAATCGATCGGCCAAACTGTATCGAGATGGGTAAGAATGACGATTGCTGGCTTCTCAGCTCCCCACCAAAAAACCGGACGGCCATTCTCATCAAAGACCTTTGCTGACGTTCCAAGACGCTCAGTCGCGATCTCATTAGCGAGTGCTATGACCTTACGACAGGCCTCGAGATCTTCGCTTGGGGATTGGCACTCAACCAGGCGCTGTAAGTCGTGGAGGATGCTCATCTGCCTATTCTGCCTTAATCGTCGGTTACTGCGCAGGTTCGGCTAGCGCTACGCCTGTTATGCGCGGAATTCGGAACTGGGTCATCTCACCGGTTGCATGATCTCGGGCGAGGAGAGTGCCGAGCGAGATGGAAACGGGATCGATCAGGCGATTGGAGACTCCGCCATTTGAATCGGCATAACCGATCGTCAGGCTTGCCTGCTCTTCAATATATTGATGGAGCAGATCCAAAGTCTCATTTGCAGTGGTGCGTGGAACTTCGCGAGGTTTATGCGATGTTGCTTTTTCACCAGCACGTAGCGCGCGAACTGCAGAGGCGATGATGGTTTCAGAAGGAGTGTTGGTCTCAGAGATGACGCGTGGTGGACGAGGCCGACTCTTCGCACGACGTACGGTCGGTGCAGAGATCAGGATCCCTGTTCCATTTTCAACGGCAGGTAGGTAACCGGCCTCACGTAGTGCAATAACGAGTTCGTTGATCTCAACTTCGGCGATCAGAACTTGTGGTGCGAGTTTGCGCAGCGGAAAATCTTCCAACTTCTTATCGTGAGTGATCTGCTGGATAAGACCTTCATCTTCGCAGCGGATATACGAACTTGCGTGGCCAACACGTAAGCGACCGTGGCGCTTAGCAACATCATTGATGAGATATTCAAGGGGTTGGGGCATCGGAGTTTTAGAGGTCTTCTTTAAGAACTCTTTAATTGAATCACCAGTCTTGCCATGATCAAGTGCTCGCCGGATTGATCCTTCGGTGAAACGGTAGACAGTCGCACCGCCCCTGCTCTCAATATCAGCAACTGTGCCCATCTCATTAGATATCTCAATGGTGAGTGGACCCGGAGCAATCGCACTGTTATCAGCTTGAATCAAGATGTGATCGACAGGAGTTGGCAGCGCCTTCTCAACGCCGAGCTCTTCGCCAGCAATAAGTGCGCGACCAAAGCTTGAAATCGCACCTTGGCCAGTTATTCCCAACCACTCTGCCTCACGGAGTATCCAGGCAATGTATTCAGTATTTGCTCGTGTTGGCATATCAAATTTCAACCGAGCTTCAAGGGATGCAATATCTGGATCGAGTTCAGAGTTTTTCGATAGGTGAGTAAAGATCAACTTCTTCAATCCAGCGATACCGGCACGATCAAGTTCTGGCCCGAGTGCAGCAACGCTCTTTGATTCACCTTTACCGACTAACCCGGCAACTCGTGATGTCTCAAGCCAGAGAGTTACGAGTGAGTGCCAACGATCTTCAGCGCTCTTGGTGAGCCAGAGATCAAAGGCATTTGTTGGGAGGATGCTGTCATCAGTATCAATAACAATAAGTCCGCCAAGGAAGAGAATCTCTGCAACGAAGGCAGCGCATGTCTCATCGACGCCTAAGTGTTCCGCTGTCCGCTTGAGATCGCGCACACCGAGTCCACCAGAACGTAGCGCTGATGGTGGTTCGTCTGACCAGTTGTGAGCGAGTTCTTCAGACCAGCGGATAAAGGTTGAGATATTTGCGATAGCAGCAAGATCAACGGCCTTCTGCTTACGCACTGAGCCGGTAATCGATGGAGCCTCGGTAATAAGTTCTTTAAAGACCTTTCCACCGCGCAGGTGCAATCCGACTTCGCGTGGAAGTAACAAGGTTTGAGAGTCAAAGGCGACGAGGAAGCCATGTTCAAGGAGCCATTTGATTGTTGGATTCGCTTTCTTAATATCAGCAACCTGGCCACGTGGCGGACCCCAGACCATCTTGTTGAGTAATTCAACTGCACCCTTTGGTGCCTCATCGAGGAGATCGAAATTTAACTTCTTAAGTGAGTGCGGACCAAGGCCCGCTGGATGTTCGCCAATGAGCGTGCGGACATTTGTTGGAATTCGATATTTCTCGCCATCGGCGTAAATAAATCCACGTTCTTCCAAGACCGAAATAACTGGTTTTGCACTCTTATCTGTGATGCGTAGCAAATCAATAGGAGAAAATGGATCTTGAAGGGAGCAAGCAGCGGTCAAGATATCGAATTGGAATTTGTTGAGAGAGTCGCGAGCACGCATGATGCTCGGCATAGAAGATGCACGTGCTGCTAGCGCGGAAATATCGCTCGGCACTGGTGAGAGAAGATCTGGTCTAGCTGCAAAAAGGCGTGCCATCTCCTCATCGCTACGAGAGCGAAGTGAATCGGCAAATGAGCTAGACATAACTGGCCTACATTACCGAGGAATTACTACGGCCTGCGACTCCGGATTCTTGGATTGAGTGCAGTAGTGAGCGTAGCCAGCCGGGAAATAACTGGAGTAATCAATTTTTTCAGGAGGCGAGCCTTGCGAAAGTCATAAATCGGCCAGTGATCTCGGAGTGCTCGAACTTGGAGCGGTGTATCCGGATTGATAACTCGAGGCTTACCGACCGCCTCAAGGAGCGGAATATCGTGGTGGCTATCTGAGTATGCATAGGAATTTTTAAGATCAATATTCTGGAGCTCAGCCAATTTTCGTACAGCAATCGCCTTCTCCTGGCCATGTAAGAGATTGCCATCTAAGTTTCCCGTGTACATGCCGTCGCGCACTTCCGCGACAGTCCCAAGTGCGCCGGTAAATCCGAGACGCTTTGCAATGAGATCTGCCATCTCACGCGGCGATGCTGTGATGAGCCAGACTTCTTCGCCAGCGTTGAGGTGATCATGAGCAATTTCGATTGTTCCTTGCCACAGCGCGGGTGAGACATATCGATCGTAGACATCGGCTGCGAGGGTCTCGAACTCTGTGACTTTGTGGCCTTTGATGAAATCACAGGCGGCGTTCTGAACTCTGAGAACTTCCTCTTTATTCTCTTTTCCGGTGAGCTGATATCGAAGGTTGGCAAAGAGAAAGGCGACGATATCTCGTCGGTTGAAGAAGCCCCTTTGATACATCCCACGGCTGAGAAAGAAGAGCGATGAGCCCTGCATCAGCGTGTTATCTACATCAAAGAAGGCGACTCGCTTCTCGGTGAGTGCCATGTCACTACCCTAGCGAAGCTCGTCCTGAGTGTCTGCTCTGACTCCTTTATGCTTGGTCCATGGGGATCACTGTTCACTTTCTTCGCCACGGCGAGGTCTATAACCCCGAGAAGATTCTCTATGGACGCCAACCTGGTTGGTATCTCTCTGATCGTGGCCAAGAGATGGCGCGCACCGTTGCCGAGTGGTCAAAAGATTTAAACCTCGGTGCAATTCTGGTTTCACCATTGCAGCGTGCACAAGAGACAGCTGCTCCAGTAGCGCAAGCGCATGGGCTTTCAATCATTACTGATGAGCGACTCATAGAAGCTGCGAATGTCTTTGAAGGTGAGAAGTTTGAGATGGGTAGCGGAGTTCTTAAGCACCCAAAGTCATGGCGTTATCTCACTAAGCCGTGGGTGCCATCATGGGGTGAGCCTTATGAAGAACAAGTTGAGCGAATGCTTGGTGCGCTCTTCGCTGCCCGTGATGCGGCAGCTGGTAAAGATGCCTTCTGCGTCTCACACCAACTTCCAATTTGGATTCTTCGCTCTGCGGTTGAAGGCCGGCGCATGATGCATGATCCACGTAAGCGCGAATGCACATTAGCTTCGATCACTAGCTTCCACCTTGACTCCGAAGGAATGATTGAAGGAACTTCATATTCTGAACCAGCGAAGCACCTCCTTCCCACCAAATGAAAAAGGCCATAGCAGTTGCGCTCGCTCTTCTCTCGATTGGTGCGCTCACTAGTTGTTCAAGTGGCGGCCTCTCCAAGGCGAGTGAGAATGCATTTGTTTCAGGTAGCGGGGTTGCCGTTTATCTCAAGCCGGCGGAGCGCAAGCTAGCTCCAGACTTACTTGGGCCGACACTTTCAGGAACTGCTCTGAAGATTGCGAAGAACCAAGTTGTAGTCGTCAATGTTTGGGCATCATGGTGTTCACCATGTCGCGCAGAGGCGCCGCTACTTGCAGATTTTGCGACACGTCTGGCAGGTCAAGTGCAGTTCGTGGGAATTGTTACACGTGACAATCTCTCATCTGCCGCTGCTTTTGTTAACCGCTTCAAAATTCCTTATCCAAACTTTACTGATGACTCACTCCTTGCTGGTTTCCGAGGCTCCCTTCTACCAAATGCAATTCCAACAACTCTGATCATTGATGCACATAATCGAGTTGCAGTGCGTATCAGCGGAGAAGTCACCTTTGCGCTCCTCGACACCATGATTAAGCGCGTGATTGCTGAGCCTTCACATGCATAATTTCTTCACTAACCAAGTGCTGAGCGGCAATCTCATTTTGGCGCTCATAGTTGCTCTTATTGCCGGCCTCATCTCGTTCTTTTCGCCATGCGTCCTCCCTCTAGTTCCTGGGTACCTCTCTTATGCAGCCGGCATGACCGATGTAAAGAGCAAGGGTCGCGTTGCGCTTGGTTCGATCCTCTTTGTTGCCGGTTTCTCCGCGCTCTTTATCTCGTACGGAGCGCTCTTCGGATCACTCGGATCGAAGATCAGTAATAACTCACACTGGTTAACAATCCTTCTTGGATTATTAACTATTGGAATGGGAATCATCTTTCTCTTTAATCAGAAGTTTTATCGCTCCTTTAAGCCACAATGGAAATCGAGCGCCGGCTTAATAGGTGCACCACTGCTTGGATTTCTCTTCGGATTGGGATGGACTCCATGTATTGGGCCGACTCTTGGTGCGGTGCAGGCGCTTTCGTTCCAATCATCGAGCGCCACTCGCGGTGCGATCTTGAGCGTCGCCTATTGTTTTGGACTGGGCCTACCGCTCGTCCTTGTTGGCCTCTTCTTTGATCAATCCGCAAAGTTACGTCGCTCAATTTCAAGACATGGTGATGTGATGACAAAAGTAGGTGGGGGCTTCCTTATCCTCATTGGACTGCTCCAAGTCACTGGACTATGGCTGCATCTGATGAACTCTCTTCGAGGTCTTATCTCGGGATTCTTGCCGGTGGTGTAAATGAATATCTTCCAATGGATCTGGCGTCAGCTCACAAGTATGCGCACAGCGCTCATTCTTCTTCTCATGCTGGGGTTGGCATCGATACCTGGCTCACTCTTCCCTCAGCGGAATCAGAATCCAATGAAGGTCCGTGACTTTGTCACTGCTAATCCAACGCTCTCGCACTGGCTCGACAAGATCGGCATCTTCGATGTCTATTCATCAGCCTGGTTTAGCGCGATTTATATCCTGCTCTTTATCTCGCTCATTGGTTGCGTTCTGCCTCGCACATTTGAACACCTCAAGGCTATTGGTAAGAAACCACCACTCACTCCTAAGTATTTAGATCGCATGGAAGGCTTCAGTGAGCTCGATCGCAGTACTGATGGAGCGCTCGACGCCGCAGAGAAATGGTTGAAGAAGAAACGCTTCCGAGTGCGCCGCGAAGAGTTATCGATCTCTGCTGAGAAGGGCTACTCGCGTGAGACTGGAAACCTTCTCTTTCATCTCTCACTCATCATGATCCTCTTTGCAGTGGCCGCGGGCGGTCTCTTTGGGAGTAAAGGCGAAGCAATTCTCAATGTGGGAGATCACTTCATTAATACTCCTACCTCTTACGACAACATCACCTTTGCGAAATTCCAGAAGGAAGGGGATATGGTGCCATTCTCGCTACGTATCCTCGATTTCAAAGCTACATATGATGTAACGACGAGCGCGCCAACTGACTACACCTTGAAGGTTGCAGCCGCCAATCCCATTGGCAGCAAGGAAGTGCTCAAAACAATTAAGGTGAATAGCCCACTTACATACGGCAGTACCAAGGTCTACCTTCAGGCAAATGGTTACTCGCCGGTGGTTGCGGTGCGTGATAAGAGCGGCAAATTAGTCTTTGAAGGCCCAGTGACTTTCTTGCCACAAGATGGAAATCTGACATCGATCGGTGCAATTAAGTTGCCTGATATGTCACCACAGATTGGAATGGTTGCCTCGTTCTTGCCAACGGCGGATCGCTCGCCAAAGCGCGGCGCATTCTCAGCTTTCCCTGAAGTACTTGATCCACGACTTCTCGTCTCAGTATGGATGGGCAATCTGGGGCTCGACAATGGAACACCTCAGTCGGTCTACCGAGTTGATACGAGCAAGATGCAACGTATTGGTCTGAAAGCGCTGAGCTTGGGCCAGATCTATGACTTTGGTGAGGGAACGCTCACATTTGAAGGGTACAAATCCTGGGTCAACCTGCAGATTGTTGATGACCCAGGCAAGATGTACGCATTGGTTGGAGCGATCTTGGCAATCCTTGGGTTACTGACATCACTCTTTACACGCCAGCGGAGAATTTGGATCAAGATAGAAGGTCGTGTTCAAATAGCAGGGTTAGCAAAGAATGGCATACCAGGCTTGGATGAGGAGCTCTCATCGCTCAAGAAGGCATTAGAGGAGTAAGCAAATGACATCACGCAATTTGGCGTATCTCTCAAATTATGCAATCTACTCGGCAATGGTGCTTTATACGATAGCTTTCTTCGCACATGCGATCGAAGTCTCCTTCTCAGTAAGAGATACTGCCACTGAAAATAAGACAAGCTTTGACTTCTCTCGGACCGAGCGATCAGGTCGCATCGGTACCGCGATGATGATCCTTGGATTCCTCTTCTTATTTGCGGGAGTCATACTTCGTGGCGCATCTGCACACCGTGTGCCATGGGGAAATATGTATGAGTTCTCTATTACCGGCGCTTTAGCATTTAGTGGCGCCTACCTCTTCGCGCTCTTTAAGTACAAGCTTCGTTGGTTGGGACTTCCAGTTTCTATCGCAGTCCTGTTGACACTTGGTACCGCGATTACAGTTCTCTATCGTCCAAGTGCGCCACTTGTTCCTGCTCTAAAATCAACCTGGCTTGCTATTCACGTCTCTGCTGCAATCATCTCAGGTGGCGTCTTCTTACTCGCAAATACCATCGCAGCTACCTATTTAATTTTAGATCGCATGGAAGAGCGCGGGGGTCGTAATGAGTGGGCGAAGAAGTTGCCGTCGCTGGAAGCTCTCGATCAACTTTCATATCGACTCGTCGCATTTGTCTTCCCACTCTGGACCTTTGCCGTTATTGCAGGAGCGATCTGGGCAGAATCAGCTTGGGGTCGTTACTGGGGTTGGGATCCAAAGGAGACCTGGGCATTTATTACTTGGGTTGCCTACGCTGCATACCTCCATGCGCGCGTGACTGCAGGATGGCGTGGTCGCAAAGCAGCATGGCTATGTCTCTTCGCTGGATCGACCTTCTTGTTTAACTACATCTACGTCAATATTTGGGGAACAGGTCGTCACACCTACTCTGGTTTATAAGAGTGAGTTCGAGAGATCTAGAGATTACGTAGGAAATCTGGATTATCGTCTGGTGGAAGATCTCTTCCAGGACGCTGTCTGCGCGGACCTGAACCGCCATTGCGCTTTCGTCCCCACAATACCCAAACTAATGAACCGATCAATCCGAAGAGAATGACAACGAGCAACCATGCCCATTTCGGCCATTGCGTGAAGCTCTCCTGTGGCTTGCGTGCAACATCGAAGAGCGCATAAATCTGGATGCCAATTCCGATAAAAACGAGCAGCGCATCAATTTTGATCATGGTGAGAGTTTATCGCTTTGCGAGCAGCGCCATTGCAAGTGTGGTTGATACCAACAGGTGAAGCTTGCCGATCTCGCCTAAGAATGGAATGAGTTCTGCACCTTTAGCGCCAGCCCAGATTCCACGAGAGATGCGGATAGAGATCGGTAGGAGCAAGAGAGTGGCAGCACTCCACGGCGAGATGGTGATCGCAGCAAGAGAGGAGATATGAGCAGCAGCTAAGAGTGAGATGAATGCGATGCGAGCACCATGATCGCCAAGGCGAACGGCGAGCGTCTTCTTGCCAACGAGGGCATCTTTTGGAAGATCACGAATGTTATTGACCGCTAAGAGTGCGCAGGCAAGAGCGCCAACCGGAATCGAGACGAGGAACGATTGCCAGGTCACGCGGTTTGATTGAACGACGTAACTTCCGACTGTTGCGACGACACCAAAGAAGATGAAGACCGAGATCTCTCCAAGCCCCTTATAGCCATAAGGGTTCTTACCCCCGGTATAAAACCAGGCGGCGATGATTGAGATTGCACCAACGAGCACCAGCCACCATGACGAACGTGCACTCAGAATAAGTCCGATAATTCCTGCGAAGGCGAAGGTGAGGAAGGCGGCGTTTCTTACCGAAGTGGCCGTTGCGAGTCCGCTACCGACTAACCGAATCGGCCCAACACGAACCGCATCAGTTCCGCGGATGCCATCGGAATAATCATTTGCGTAATTAACGCCCACTTGAATGGCGAGCGACACAAGTAGCGCAAGGAGGGCATTTATCAGATCAATGTGTGCGTGATCAGTATGACGAAGCGCTGTTCCCACAAAGACGGGGGCTACCGCCGCGGGCAAGGTACGAGGTCTTGCTCCAGCGATCCACTTATTCGTAGGCATTAGGAGATTCTGCCAAATATTTCCATTAACTTCTTGCGATCAGGTTTACCGATAGATGTGAGAGGCAACTCGATATTGCCGAGGTAACGCTTCGGTGTGACATGAGGGCCAAATTCTGAGCGCAATTTTTCCCGGATCTGATCCTCATTGATCGTGCCATTACTTGCGATCGCAAGCGCCTGACCCCACTCGATATCAGGAACCCCAACTGCAACAAATTCTTGCGAGCTCCCCGCGTTGAGAAAATCTGTGATTGTGCCGAGTGAAATCTTCTCACCACCGCTAATAATTTGATCATCTGCACGACCAATAACGTGAAGAACGCCATCATGAAGTTCGCCGAGGTCGCTTGTTCTGAAGAACCCATCGAAGGGCTCCTCACCAAGATAGCCAATCGCCTGCATCGGCCCATGGAGCTCGATAAGACCATCAACGACTCTGACTTCAACACCGTCGAGTGGCCTTCCGTTATAAATGCATCCACCGGACATCTCTGACATGCCATACGTTGTAACAACATTGATCCCCGCCAGGGAAGCGGACTGCAAAAGATCTGAAGAGGTCGAAGAGCCACCAACAAGAACTGCCTTGGCATCGACCAGATGTTTCAACAATTTCTCATCACCTTGAAGAGCTCGGTGTAATTGGGTTGGAACAATCGCGGTGAAATCTGCGCTCGAATCTACATCGACGATCTTCGTTCCCAGCTCAATAGATCGAACAAGAACATTGACGCCAGCAATATGAGTTGTTGGAAGCAGCAGCGACCAACGATCTCCGAGTTGTGCGCCTAGGTATGCGTGCGATGCTCGAGCAGATGCGAGTAATGCAGATGCCGAGAGAGCAACAGACTTCGGATTGCCGGTGGAACCGCTCGTTGGAATAACAACAGCACATGTTGCCGGCACATCACTGAACGGGCTCTCACCAAAAGCGAGG
>Ga0208867_1000495_pt1 | contig 10446 bp, 9 predicted proteins | sample CryBogCBE05Oct08_FD_185505 | JGI IMG/M metagenome (GOLD analysis project Ga0208867, IMG submission 185505) | Freshwater microbial communities from Crystal Bog, Wisconsin, USA - CBE05Oct08 (SPAdes) (version 2) | ecosystem: Environmental > Aquatic > Freshwater > Lake | place: Crystal Bog... | reverse complement strand
TAACGGATTAGCAGCGGCTTGAGCAGCAGCGGCTTGTTGCGCCGCAGCGTACTGCGCGTTAAGTTGACTTATTTGCTCAGCAGTGAGTTGCCCGCCACCTGCTACTGTAGACATTGCGGCCTGCTGTGCAGCCACCGCTTCGGGGTTTGCCGCCAAGCCTGCCTGCGTCAACGCCTGTGTACCAGCGCCTGTGAAAGCTCCGCCCAAAGCAGCGCCGCCATATGCACCCAAACCTGCTTGCAAACCTTGTGAAAGACTGCCCGTAGCCAAACCTGTTAAACCGCCAACGGTAGCGCCGATACCAATAGGGCTGGTCAATGCAGCCGCGGTTCCTGCGCCAAGGCCAACAGTGTCCGTCAAAAAGCTACCAATACCGGGAGCAAAATAGTTAAGCGCCAACCCGGCGAGGGGGGCGGCAATAGGTTTAATTTCATTCCAAAGTTTGCTCAACCAGCTAGCTTCGGGTAAACCCGTATGCGGGTTGATTGGCATATCAAAACCATGCTGTAGCGCAATAGAACGCAGTCCGGCTACTTCATCCTTGTTCATGTGAACAAGTTCTGTATCGCCGCCACGCCCTTGTGCGGCTAGATGTTGGGCTAGTACGTGTAGGCTCATGGTTTAATCTTCAGTACGTTGTTGGCAGAAGTATCGTAATAGATAGACCCACTGCGTAGGTTAGACAAATCTGCTTGGGTTGGCAAGCTGGAAACAAAAGAATTTGGATGCGCGGGATCGGGATGGATAAACGCCAAACCAGAAACAACGCCCGTAGTGCCGACACCCGTAGAAGAAGCTGTCAACGGCCCGTTATTATCCAACTGATTGAAGTAAATCCGCAATAGCTGCGCAAAGTTATTCATCCATACAGGGTCGTATTCCGCAGGTGCGGGGAGTAGGCGTGGTGCTACTACATTGGTATTTGCCATTATGCTCTCCGTCCGTCTGCGCGCACGTCGATGCGCGGGATGCCGACCTGCCACTGGGTGCCCAGTGTGTTTGACCCAACGACCATGGCGATCTGACGACCGCGCACACGAATATTGATCTGCTGTGTGTACTGTTGTGTGCCAAAGAACGGTTGGGCGTTGGAATAGGTTTGTGTGCTGGTGATGGTGGGCGGCGTCACATTGACTGTGTACGCAGCGCCGGGGTTTTGACGAGGTAGTAAAGTCATGTAGCAAGTAGGATTTGCCACATTCGACCCATCAAATGAAACATCAGGCACCATACGCCAAGCGAAACCATAACGATCCCCATCGCCAATATCAAAGTCTCCTGACTGGATAAAGGATTGGATTGCGGTTGCAGGGGTAGTTGTTCCATCATCAACTCCTTGCTCTTGGTAAATCAATGTACCGTTTGACGCAGAAGGCGAGTAGCCTGTGGACATAGGACCGCCACGCAAAGGACTGTATGCCCAAGCCGTACGAGCTGCCACGTAGCCTGCTGAAGCACCTGCCGAATTACCTGCCGTATTGCCGTAAGACCAAGACTGATCCACGTAGTTGTAGATCACATAGCTGTCGATTGTGTTAGATGCTGCCGAGCAGTAGAACCACCAGATTTCGCTAAAACCTTCGTTGGAGCCAGCAAAGAACTGAGACGCTTGAGTCAGGTTAATGTTCTCGTAAACGTATTTACGCATCTCGCTAGGCAGCGTCTGCACCGCGCCATTGTAGTAATAGAACTTATCCACGCCCATCCAGAAGGCGGTGTTATTAGCAACGGCCACGCAGTTTTGAGACAGGATCGAAATGTTCGAGCCCATGATCTGGAAGCCCCAGACGTATGGTGGGCCAAGATACTGCTGAGAATAAATGGCCGTATCCGTAAACACCAGAATCTGCTGGGTCATTTGGATGGCGGTGATGATCTGGGAACCTGTACTTAGGCGATAGCTACCGGCTTGGTTAGTTGCGGCTGGGTTCCAAACTGTAATGTTTTGCTGGTCAGACCACGAAATGAGCATGGGGTCTTGGACGCCGTTACCCAAATTGTCCGTACCATATGCAATAACAAAGCGCGATTGATCCGATACCAGCACAAAGTTAGCGATTGTTGGGCAGGCCGATGTGCCTGCGTCTGTGTACCAATATTGAGCCAGTACCCCGTTGTTACCCACTTGCTGGTTTGTGTTTGATGGGGAAAGCTGCTGTGCGCGGTAGAACGTAGATGGGCTGTTGTCGTCTAGCACCCAGTAGTAAAGCGGGCCACCGCGCTGATTAAATACCAAGTTCTCGCCGTAGTTGGACTGACTCCACAACTGAATGCTGGAAGTAGTTACCGAAGAAGCAACCGAATATCCCCAAGTTGTTGAGGAGGTTGAAGTCATTGACTCAGAGCCGACAGTCTGAGATACGCTTACAGAATACGTACCTGCGCCCCCAGTAGTGCCTGAGAGTTGCGCTGCAATCGTAGTACCCGGTGCTACCCCCGTGCCTTGCACGGCTTGGCCAACAGCAATCTTCCCAGAGACCGACGAGGCGGTTAGAGTTGTACCACTAATAGCACCAGTAAAAGAAGCGCTGGTACTGCCTGTTGTATTTACGCCACCCCAACCCCCGGCACTCCAACCAACAGGAGGTTGATACACATATCCGTTTGGATTGATTTGGAATGCAGCCTTAGAGGATGCTCCGCCGTTTCCAGAGTCGCTACTGTTGGCATTTACGCCAGCAGTCACCGTAAATTGGGTGTTATTAATGACCGTCTGGATTTGGAACTCAGCATTGAGCACCGTGGCAGTGATGTTGCCGCCCAGAGAAACCGCACCACTAAACGTAACAAAAGCGCCGGGAAGCGCCAAATTAGATGTGGACCCTGTAGTTACGGTAATTGTGGGAGAGCCATTAGTCGCAGCAAATGTGCAAGTAACCAAAGAAAAACCCAGTCGTACTGGAGTTACATCATTAAAGTTACCGCCGTTACCGCCTTGGATATAGTATTTAAAACTAGTGCCTATACCGAGCAGTTTGACGCCAATAATCGAGACCCAGTTAAATAAAGACCGGGCCACGCCCCAGAACTGACCATCCGATTGTTTAAGCGCCGAAGCATTAGCGCCAGTATCAATAACCCAACCGCCTAATTTTTCAGCAACTCCAGAACGGAAACGGACGTTGTTTCCAGCAAACCAAGTTTGCTTATCCGCCAGCGCTGTGGTTTCCTTATTGATACCCGGCTGAAACTGAAGCTTGATGAGTGGCATAATTAAGCGAGTACGTCAAGGGCCTGCTGCATCAAAGCGATGCGGTTTTCTAACCCGAGTGTACCTCCATTGATACGCTTTGTCATCTGTTCTACATCGTTAGCGTCAGCTAATTCATTTAAACCGTGATGTTGCCAAAACCAACCGGCAGAAAGGCAAGCGCCTTCTGGGGTAGATAAGTAGTTAGGATTTGCAACTAAGTCGATGCCGATAGCTTCGCCGCAAGCATGGTAGTTGTTTTTACCAGTCAATTGAATTAGACCACGCCCACGGTAGTTAAACCCATCACCTGTCTCAGGACCGCCGTTACCCATGCGATGGGCGTAGGCAATGTCAGCAATTCGCTGTGGATTATGGGCACACTCTTGGGCAAGTTCATAGTTAAAGTGGCTGGGCCAGACACGCATCAAGCTCTCAGCTTTGTAGTTAAGATTTTCTTCCAAGAAGCGGAAATGTTCCGATTCGTGCGCACACTGCCCAATAAAGCAGGCTTGGCGCAGGGGGGTATTAATCTCAAAGCGCTCGAACGTATCGTTCAGTGGCTCAAGCCAAGCTTCGTGGATGCCCAGTTGTTGAAGTTCATTTTCCGTCATTTTCAGCCGCCTTATTGATTACTTCTTTAATGTTGTTGTAGGCGTCAACGCAGGTGTTGAGCCTTCGGATGGCGTCGTCCCCGCGGTGGGTGAGGGCGACAAGATTCCCAGCAGTTCTCGGGTCAAGTTCGGTGTATCCTTTGTCACCTCCGCTGGTAGGTCCGGAACCCGAGGACAATTCGCTACCACCGGTTGTTGGGATGCGCAAGCGCAAAGCGCCAGAGGCAATAGCAGAATCCAGCTTTTGAGACTTAGTTGCGGCATTTTGTTTGGCCTTTACAAGTTGAGTTGACAGGGTGTTAATCTTGGACTGGGATTCCTGATCCTTCTTGGCGGTTTCTTCGTTGGCTTTAGCTACCGCTTTGGCAACTTCAATCTCAGCCTCAGAATAACCGTTGTGGTGTCCATAAAAGTATGCGCCAATAACCACACAGATTGCAACAATAACCTCAATAAGTAGTGCGCTCATAGCTCTGGTCTTTCAGTTATTTTAATAGTCTCAGTTACCGCAGGCTTCTTAATTTGCAAGCCAGTCGGCGCAGTGGGTTTTTCGGTGATGGTGATTCGCTCCGTTGCTGGGCCGGGGCATGGGGGCGGATGGTATTGGCTAGTTTGAGGGCCTTTATCAAATACTCGGGTCAACACACCAGCCAAAAACGCCACCATCATTTTGAGGATTTCAACCAGCGCTTTATCTGCTGGGGCCATTCCCGCCATTGGTTGTTCGACAAAATTGAGGTCATAAAGTATGCTAAGCATGGCAACGCCAAACACAGCAAAAAGCACCAGCCCACCAATAAATCTAAGTCGGACATCTAATTCCTCCGCTGTGTAGCGTTTACTTTTCGTCACGGTTGACCTTTTGAAGCATCGCTGGACAAGTTTCTGTAACTTCGCAAAGAGGCGGTTTACATTTAGCATCTTGCCAGTGTTTTGGGTCTTGGCACTGATATCTGTAGCGGTCTTGGCAACCACTAAGACTTACGATGGTGAGCAGGGCGGCTATTAGTTTTCGCATAGTCCACTGCCTCCTGAACAAAATAGAACCCAATTACACCCAAGACTACTACCAGCACAACAACTAGCGCAATGATAAAGAACTCTTCTTGCTCTTCCTTTTGCTTCTTGGCTCGGTCTTTGGCGGCTTGCTCGGCGAACTTGTCGGCCTTGTCCATCTGACCGGCACGTTCTTTTATCTTGTTCCAAACGTCAACTTTGCCAGCCTGCATGAACAGCATCTGAAGCTCGGATTCAAACTGACGAGTCTGCTCCAGCGCCATCTCAATCTCAATGGCCGCTCCCATGTTGGAAGCATTACCGGATTTTTTGGCCTCGGTTACGGTTTTGACCGCAACGTCTTTGGCAGTGAAATATCGACCCAGTACTGGACCTAGAGACGCGACATCATCCACAGTCTGGCTGGCCTGTTTGACCATTTTGACTGCTTTCTGAATACCACTTAACGCTAAGCCAATACTTACTGGGTCGAGCATGTTAGTACACCGGGTGCATTATTTCGTACAACAAGGGGAGGCTCAAAAAGAACCTTGCCAAAGGATCAAGTCGTAGCTGGAGCAGTACCAGCATTAGTAGGGTCGCTACTGACTGGTGTAGCGTTTCCCGAATCCACTGAAGTATCAGCGACGGCGGCGGGAGCAGCGGTATCAGCGGCAGCAGGTTGTCCATTTTGAATTTGCGCCTGTGCGTTAGCAGTCGTAATCAGCTTTTGCAGGTGGGCCTGCAAGCTGGCAATCTTGCCTTCGATAGCTTGGATGATGTCGCGCAATTCGGCTTCTGTATGGTTGAAGTTAAACATGGTTTCTCTCTATAAGCACCGCTGAGATGGGGCAGCGGAGTTCCCCTCATTTATTTTAAACGCCGACTTTGGCTTTAAGTGTGACAATTTCAGCGGCCATCTCTTGGATGGCCTGTACCAAGTACACCACCAAGAACGATGTATCAACAGCTTGAGCCTTAATCGAACCATCTTCACGCACAGCATCTGGAGAACCTGAAACTGCATTTGGAATTACAGCTTGCAATTCATCGGCAATGAAGCCCATATCCGCTGCGCCATTTTGCTTCCAAGTAAACGAGCGAGGTTGCAAGGCCGCTATTTTTTCCAGACCAGTACCGGCTGGTAGCGCGGCAATGTTTTCTTTGAGGCGGCGGTCTGATGTAGTGCCGTAAGTAGTACCAGTTCCGTTGTAGTTAATGGAACCAATTGTTGTTAACCCACCGCCCGGCGCACCTTGCGAGAACGAAGCAATAGTCTGCCCTGTGGTCTGAACAATTGCATCCCAGTTAGATTGGGAACCGCTGTAAGCGGTGGTTACTAGTGCAACCCCGTATGTTCCGTATGCTGCGTTAGAGTAAATAGTGGCTACATAAGGTGCGGTAGGGGGTGTGTACCCCGAGGAGCCAGAGCCAAAGTTGTTATAGCCAGAGTACGCATTAGTCGCGCTCAACAAAGGCACACCAGAGATTGAAATGTTTGGCGCTGAGCCGCCAGTAGAACTGAGGGGCGACGTGGCAGTGACGGAAGTAACCCCAGAGGCGCTAATAGTAACCGCACCAGAACCGTTGTAAGTACTGCCAGAGCTAAATGAAATACCGCTACCTGCGGTTAAGCTATAAAGATTGCCGCCCAATGGAACGCCAGAGATGCTGGAGTTAATAAGCTGACTGTTGCCGATACCGCTGAGTGTGCCGCCAAGGGTTAAGTAGCCGTTTGAAGTTACTGTACCTGTTAATGAAATGCCGTTGACCGTACCTTGACCAGCCACTGAAGTAACCGTGCCGCTGCCACCCGAACCGCCTGTGCCATTAGAAGCAGCCGTAATCCGACCGTAGGCATCCACAGTCAAGTTAGTGTTTGTGTAGCTGCCCGCAGTCACACCGCTAGTAGCAAGCGCGATTGTTCCTGATGTGGTAATAGTGCCGCCAGTAAGCCCTGTGCCTGCTGTAATAGAAGTAACTGTGCCGCTGCCGCCGGTCACGTTAGTGCCGGTCTTAACCCAAGAGCTTGTGGAGGTGTTGTAAGCAATTGTGCAGTTCTCGCCAACCGCGATAGTCAAACCCCCGACCGTCTGGGCATAGCCACCAGTGGTGCTGTTAATAACCGTATAGGTCTTGCTAGATGCAGGCAGAGTTACCGTTTGGTTTGCAGTACGTGCGCCAGACAATAACAGAATGGCGTATTGGGCCGAGGTGCTGGTCAGGTTTGTGCCCGTGCTGGTCGCTTGGGTTGTAGTCAGCACCACCGTACCGTTGGTCGTGATATTCTGCGTACCGGCCACGGCAACGTCCAAGATGGAAGTAATACCGTTGTTAACGTCATCGCCCCAAGTACCTGCTTCAGTACCGTCCACAGGCTGGACCAGCGCCAGCAATGATGTGTAATTAATAGCCATAGTGCTTCCTTACTGTGTATCGTTGATGAGCACCCAGTTAGTTGTTTGGGCGTCATTAATTTGTTGCCAGCCGCCAGTGACATTGGAGTCGGCGGGTTTTACGTTCTCCGCAATTGTCTCACCAAAGGCAGAGGTTTGGCTGCTGCTGTCGGCCATCGTGACGTTCTCTGTGATAGAGAAAACCGATTGGATACTAGCGGATTCAGTCTCTGCAAGCCCAGCGTTTTCCGTCTGAGTCAGGAAGAACGCATTACCAATAACCCGTATGTCATCCATCGTGATGGCTTCTGTAATGGTATATTTTGCAGCGTAAGCCAGAGTTTCGGAATCGGCAGAGGTCAGCCCTTCCACGATACCCTCGTAGAACACATCCACTTGGGAGTTGGCATCCGCCACTGTGACTGCTTCGGAATACGGCACACCAAAGTTAGACTGGGTGGTCGTAGAGTCAGCAGATGTAAGCCCCTCAGAAATAATAAACCCAGCCACATACGTATATGTCTCTGTCTCAGCCGAAGTCATTGGCTCAGTTACCGTGAAGGCATACAAGCTACCCGCAGCCTCATAGTCATTTATCGTGACCGCTTCAGTCAGGCTGGCGCTGGTGTTCCAATAAATGATTGGCGTGTCCGCCATGCCGATGTTCTCAGTAATGGTATCTAAGAACGTGGAGCCTTGGGTGCTGGAGTCGGCAGAAGTTAAGCCCTCTACGATGGTCTCATAGAAAACGTCAATTTCAGCATTGGTATCGTCAGAGGTCAGCGCCTCAGTAACCAATACGGTATAGTCAACCCCCGCTAGGCTTGCGAACGGCGTCTGAGCGAAAGCGGAGATTCCAAACATACCAGTATTTTAAGAAATTTGGATTGCGCCGAGCGTCACCCATGCACCGAAAGCATTAGACCAGTTACTGGTGTATATATCAAAATTAGGGTTATTGCTGGTATTGGCATTATTATCAATCATCACAGTATTAGTACCATTAGTAGTAAATGAAGGTAATGAATTACTACGGCCTGTGTAATAAGTTGCACCGGGTGTTATCTGTTCAACGGTGTAGTTATACCCAGCATTCGTTACCCACCAACTGCCAAAATTTCCACTGGTTGAAGAAATAAGACCAGAAAAATCTACGCCCGATAAATGGTAAGTGCTATTTGCATACATAGCTTGGGCGATGGTGTTATATCCAAGGATATTTCCCCTTGAAATTACATTATTAGAGCCGTATACAAGAGTATAAGATGATGGGCTTGAAGGGTCGGTTGTTGTGTATAGCCCGTTAGAAGTACCGCCACTCTGCTCTTGCGTCCAAGCAAATGTAGTGCCATTAGCAGTACTTAAAGCTATAACAGAGGCTGGAAGCGTGGTCCAAGTGTAGCCATTAGTGGTTACTATTGTTTGCTCTGCTTGCGGAGCTCCAGTACCACAACTATAAAAAACTGCTTGGGAACCACCCGCCGCTACTCTATTGACCCAATTGTAATTTGTAACAAAATTAAATGCACTTGGTGAAATGAAATTTGGTTCCCATTGCTCAAAGTTTACGCCATCACTGGAAACCACAAAACCGCCATTATTAAAACTGTTCCAAATGATTAATTTAGAGTTAAAAACAATAGCTTGCGCATTACTAGCAGTTCCTTGACCGAATATGGAAGTTGAAACTACAGTTAGCGTCCCGCCAATACTTGTGGCTTTAAAAACATAACCCGTAGTAGAAATAAAATAGTAAGCGCTATTGAAATAGGCTGCGGCCACAGGGCTTCCGTAAGTGGAGGTAAGAAGACCGTACTCGCCATTAATAGTAGCGCCTGATGCGGTGTTTGCAGTATTAGTTATACGTGCCCACTTGCCATTAGCGTCTGCATAGACCCCAAAAAATCCCGTTCCGCTGGTAGCAAATACTAAATTCCAATACGACCCAGCAGTCTGAAAACCAACACCTGAAGTGCTTGTGGTGTATTGTGTACCCGTACCAGACCAAGGTGTGAGGGTAAGATTAAATACTTGATTGTTAGTAGTGTTACCAACAAAAAATACACCATTACCAATACCGCGTATTTGATACGCACTTCCAATAGGTAATGAACCTTGAGTCCAAGTTGTACCGCCGTTGGTTGAGTATAGTAAACTATTAGTACCATAATTAGCATCACTCAACACCATGTAGTTATTAGAACCACCACAGTATGCAATACAATCCGCAGCACTATTGCTGGCAAATAAACCTGTAAACCCCGTATTAACGGGAGTCCAAGTAATGCCGTCTGTTGAACTAGTTAGCGCAGCAGTTCCTGAAACTCCATTGGTAACGGCAAAATACTTGGATGAATTAGGGTTATATATAATACCAACACCTTGATTAGCATATGTATCGGAAGTTGCCGAAAAATAAGGAGATGTCCATGTAGAAAGATTGGTTGTTTGATATAAACCGTAACCAATACTACCAAATTGATATTTACTGTTTAAATATGTGGCACTGGTTAAAATAACTCCAGTTTGGTAAGCGCTAAAACCAGTATCCGTCCAAGTGGTTGCATTGGTAGAATAAAATAACTGCCCTGTTGAGGTGGTAACTAAATAATTACCATTTAAGTACCAGCACTGAATTGTGTATCCAGTTGCTCCAGAAATTGTGCCTTTGGTCCATGTAGAGCCATTATTGGTACTATAGTAATAAACGCCGGGTGTTGCAGAGCTTACACTGGTATTATTATAACCAGTAGCAACCCAAGTATTTGCTGTGCCAAATGTTACATCGTAAAAATAAAAGAAATCAGTAAAAGTTATGGGCGTAAATGTAGTCCCATTAGAACTTGTAACCAAGTAGGGGTCGCCCTCGGCAATAGCACCTGAATTGTTAACTGAGTTACCCGCAATTAACCAAATACCATTGGCGTATTTATTAACTTTCCAAGCAATATAGTTGGTGTTCCAAGATAGCCCAGTAGTAGAATTTATTGAAGGCAAAGCTTCAAAACTAGTTTGTGCTGTGATGGAGTCGCCCGCAGCTAATGTAATGGGTCCTGACAGCAGTGCGTTATACCCAGCAACTGTGTTAGACCCGTATTGAGGGGTATATGGAACATTATAGCTTTGTATTGGGTAAGTTACACCGCCAGAAACTTTGAATAATGTAGCTTGCATTCCACTTGAAACTACAGGGAACGTTTGTATGGTTTTAACTACCGCAGTGGTAGCGGCGGGTACTGTATAAATTGTA
>Ga0208867_1000494_pt1 | contig 10449 bp, 10 predicted proteins | sample CryBogCBE05Oct08_FD_185505 | JGI IMG/M metagenome (GOLD analysis project Ga0208867, IMG submission 185505) | Freshwater microbial communities from Crystal Bog, Wisconsin, USA - CBE05Oct08 (SPAdes) (version 2) | ecosystem: Environmental > Aquatic > Freshwater > Lake | place: Crystal Bog... | reverse complement strand
CTCAGGGAGCTATCCACTGCAAGAAATCCTTTTATCGATCTAAATACAACAAACTCAGCTTTCGCTTAGGATCAAAAAATAAAGCAAAAGTCGCAATTGCCAATAAAATCGCAAGGGTGGTTTATAAGGTTTTAGCTGGGGATCAGTATAAAGATCTGGGATACATGCGAGGAGACCCACGTGAAGAAAGAATTAAAAAGCTACTCTTCGAGTTGAAATCTTTAGGTGTAGAAATCCAAAATCATACTCATCAGAACATTTATTCTAAACGTGATGTAAAGGTTGAAGCGTCAGGAATTGTATATTCCTGATTAGCGGTTAAGTACAATTAATAAAAAAAAGAGCGACTTCGTCGCTCAGGGATAGCTACGTCCTGAATTCGTAATTACTTACTAGGCAAGTACACTAACGGTATGTTTCAGGATAGTTGTCGCCTCGATCGCTTGGTTACCCTACATCATTGGGTCTAACAAAATTACGCATCACTTTCAAGCCATGAAATTCAACGGTGTCCATTTTTTCCCAATTTCTAGTTTGTCCAGACCAACGAGAAGGGGAGTTGTTTTTGAGCTTTTTGATAAACAGCATGCCTTCTTTTTAAAATTTCTAAATCCTCGCCTTCGTGTCTTGAATTTGGTGTGATAAAAGAAATTCCGCTATGTCAATGATCAGTGCCAATCTACAAACCCTTTGACCTAAGTCTTGTCTTTTCGAGGCCTTGGAACGGTTTGCTGGGATACGTATGAACGTACTTCATCGTCTTAAAAAGCGATTCTGAGTAGGCATGATCATTACTGACCCCAGGTCTGCTGAACGAAGGTATAATTCCAAGTCGTTGCAGGGTTACAAGCATGTTACAGCCCTTCATGGGGGTTGCCGTTGTCTGCATGTGTGATGATTTGATTTCTTTGGACATTTTCGACAATGCAGATATTTTAAATTAAATCAGATGATTTTTCCATAGATTCAGTTTTGTGTCCTTCATGTCCCACAATTTTACGTGAAAAAATGTCCATGAATAAATAGAGATAGTAGTAAATGCCAAGGACTAGAGTAGGCAAGTATGTGATATCCCAACTAAAATCACATGATCGAGTTTTGATGAGGTACTCACCGCTTCGATTTTTCTTGGAGGACAACTTTTAGCTCGATATTTCATTCATTTTTCAGATTTAAGTAAGCGATAGATCGTCGATTCAGATCCTAGATACACGCCCCGATCAGCAAGCTCCGGAACTATCTGTCGGGGGCTCTTGTCGCAAAATTCGGAAGCTTGTTACCACTTTTAAAATAGCCTGAAGTTCTTCTTGAGAAAACGAAGAAGCTGGCTGGGATAGGGGGCCCTTACGGCAATCCTCCCTTAATTTTGATAGCTTCCATCGCTGAATAGTTCTTTCGTCTATTCTTAGGATGCTACAGGCCTTGCTTTGACGGGTTCACATTCCTTCCTCAGGTCTAGAATCGCGGTACGATCCCTTAACTCAGTCTTAGCTCCTCTTCCTTTTTCTTCTCAAAGAAAATTCGCTTTTTTTTTGAGAACAAGCAACGCTGATAGTTCAGCTAACGCCTTTTCTTAAGATTTCATGTTCGAGTTGCTTAATTTTAGTGTCTCTTGCATCCTTAACGGGCTTCTTGTTCCATGGTAAAGCATTCTCCATGAGTGTCGCCATTGTTGTATTTGAGTTGAATATAAGCCCTCTCGTCTGAGATAAAGCCCTCATTCTTCATCTTTTAAATTGGTAGTATCATTAACAGCCTTGATCTGAGCCTGAACACTGATCTTAGAGCTCTTTCTGTTGTTGCTGTCTGCCTTGCCTTGAACTTCTGAGATGCATTTAGCCCCTGTTTCGAGCAATACAAAAGCTTCTTCACATATGGATATTATCGTTCTATCTCCTCTGTTCAGCATCTTTTCTACGCAAGTTTCTTTAAACTCTTTTGAATACATTTTACGATTTTTCATGTCTTAAAACCCTATCTTCTCGCCCCCCTATTTTCAACACTTGGCAATTCAACTATCCTGAGATACGGGTCTCGGAGACGACTTCGAGTGAGGATCGTTGATCAACCGAAAAACAAGGCGAATCCTCTATGAGAATTTAGCAAAGAGGGGAGTTCCTGGTAGATCGGCTGCAGGGACATATATTCGAACAAGCGGAGATGGGCTCTGTCTCATACTCGAGCGGTTGAAAGAGCTTATCCCAACGTCTGGTTTATCAATTGGGTAGGTCAAAAGACCCGGTCCTCGAATGGACTACCACATTGGTTTGCAGTGAACAAATGGATTAAATTCACATGAAGAGCCGGATACGTGACCCGTAGGCCCTCTTATCTGGGGGTACTTACCCGAGTCTAGGTGCTTTGTTTTTGATGAGCTCAGGAGTATCTTCATCCTCGGTTTCTCTGATTTTTTTTTGATTGATGGTATTGCTGAGTCGTAAGAAACCCATAGGTCTTTTTAAGTAGCATGAGGTTGATTTGTTGTTTTAACTCTTCGTGAACAAAGGGTTCAAGCTCTGAAGGTACTGAGATTGCGTATTTTTTCAAGTGAGAAAGATAATCTTTCAAAACGGTTTTAATGAAAGTAGGCTTATCAAAGTATCCATCTTGGGATTCGTTCAAATGTTTCTCAAAAATCAAGTAAAGAGGGTCTGGTTTGCTGGTTAGCATGCAAGCCTCCTACTTCATCTTCGGAGGATCTTTCAAAAAAAATGAGTGAAAAAGTAGGCCTAGGAAATTCTGAGTAACTTGCTCCAGGTCTCTTTTTTGAAGCCTACGGTGCCTGCGTGAGGGGTGAGTAAAAATGGTCTTCGAATGAGCATCCCATCACTTCTTAAAAGCTTGAATGCTTCTGGGGGTTCTAGTGTCTGCTGGCCCAGTCTTAGTTCCCGGTACTTGATGCCTGAGGTATTGAAGAGTTTTTTCAGATTACCTAAGTACCCGAGCATCTGTTCAAGCTCAGATAAGGAGGGAGGGGTTTCAATGATAGAATGAACCTCATAGGTAATTTGATGTTCTTTGAGAAAAGCCTGGGCTTTCTGACATGTGCTGCAGCGTGCATACTCATAAACTTTGACCATAACTACCTTCTTCGAGATTTTCTTTTTTTTTGTTTCACCAGTTCTTGGATATGGTGAATGATTTTTTGGGCTACATTGATGCCGGTTGCTTTTTCAATACCTTCGAAACCTGGGGAGCTATTGACTTCAATGACCATCGGTCCTTGCCTGCTTTCCATGATGTCCACTCCTGCGATTTCAAGTCCTAAAACCTGAGTTGCACGAATAGCGAGGGTTTCATGGCCAAGAGGTAACTGAACTATTTTACCTTCTGCTCCCCGATGGATATTGGAACGAAATTCTCCCCGTGCTGCTGTTCGCATCATTGCTGCAATCACCTGCTTTCCTACGACAAAAACCCGAAAGTCTCTTGCCTGTCCTTCAGCAATGAATTGTTGAATTAAGACATCTTGATTGAGTGTCCTGAGTGTGTCTAAAACAGATCCTACAGAAATAGGTGTGTTCACGAGCATCACTCCGATGCCTTGTGTGCCTTGGAGGACCTTGAGAACCACCGGTAATCCTTGGACACACTCAACGGCCGTTTTTAGTCCGCGGTTAGAGCGTGTTAGCACAGTGGCAGGAACTAAGAGTCCTGCTTGCGAGAGTTTTTGTAAGCATAGCATTTTGTTCCGAGATTGTGCAATAGCTTGAGAGTGGTTGACGATCACGAGGTCTTGCAGCTCAAAGTGCTTGACTACGGCAAGCCCGTAATCCGTGATTGACGTTCCGATACGTGGCACAATGGCGTCATACGCCTTTAAGAGCGTGTTTCCTACTAGGACGCCTGTGGTTTGTTTTGCATGAGGGGTGATCAGAAGTTGGCAACTTAAAGGGTTGATGACGTCGCATCGGATTGCGGCGTTCTTGGCTTCTTGCCTGAGCCTTCGCATGCTATAAAGACTTTTGTTACGGGATAAAATCGCGATGTGCATTTTAATTGCTTATAAAACTTTTTTTCTTCGACTGGAAGAGAGAATACCGAGTGCCTCGCGATATTTTGCAACAGTTCGTCTGGCAATGTTGATATGGTCGAGACGCAGTAAAGTTACAATCTTCTGATCAGAAAGAGGATTTTTAGGATTTTCTTTTTGAATCATTTGTCGAATTTTTTGTTTTACGGCTTCACTTGCAACTTCACTGCCTCCGTCGGTGGTTTGAATGCTTGAGTTAAAAAAATACTTGAGCTCAAAAATACCCACGGGGGTGTGCACGTACTTATTGGTGGTAACACGTGAAATAGTTGACTCATGCATGCCAATGTCCATGGCAACATCTTTTAAAATCATAGGCTTGAGGTGTTGAATGCCTTTTTCAAAAAAATCCTGCTGCCTTTTGACCAGGGCTTCGGTAACTTTGTAAATAGTTTTTTGTCGATTATGGATGGATCGGATGAGCCACAACGCAGAGCGTAGTTTTTCTTGTACATACTCCTTCGTGGCTTGATTGGGGTTTTTTTGTTCTGCTAAGATACTTTTGTAGTAAGGAGAGATCCTTAGTTTAGGCATTCCGTCTTCATTTAAAGCCACGACAAACTCCCCGCTTAGCTTGTGCACATAAATATCAGGGGTAATATAGTGTGTGTCATTGCTGTAAAATGACCTGCCCGGTCGAGGCTCTAGCTCTAAAATCACCCTTGTTGTTTGTAAAATTTTTTCTAAAGGAAGTTCTAGTTTACGTGCAATGGCAGTGTAATTGCGTTTCTCAAGATCTTGTAAATGATTTTGAATGATCAAATCCACCCAGGGATCACGGTTTTCTAAAAATCGAGCTTGGATCCGCAAACACTCCTGAAGATCGCGTGACGCAACGCCTAAAGGATCAAAATGGTGGATCATCTTTAAAACTTCTTCCGCATCTTCTAATTCTATGGAACAATCCCGAGCGAGATCTTCTAAAGACGCATTGAGATAACCGTCCTCAGAGAGATTTCCGATGATCAAGCGGCCGAGTTTTTTTTCTTCTTCTTGAAGCTCTACCATGGAAAGTTGCCAGATCAGGTGCTCCTCAAGCGAGGTCGTTTTGGTCAAGACGTTCTCAAAGCTAGGTAGCTCTTCATCGATATCGTGCAAAGAGGTGGACGGAGCTTGAGAGCCATGGAATTCCTCTAGATAAGAATCCCAATTGAAATCTTCACTGTCAGGTGCGGGTTCTCTCTCCTCAGCGGAAGCTTGCTCATCTCGAAGCTGCTCTGCTTCAGGATCTGAGCCCTCGACAGGCCCTTCTCCTTCTAGTATTTCCTCGAGTACAGGATTTTCTACCATTTCTTGAGTAACTAGCTCCTGAAGCTCCATACGATTGAGTTGAAGCAACTTGATGGCCTGTTGCAGCTGAGGCGTCATTACGAGCTGCTGGCTGAGTTTTAAACTCTGCTTAATTTCCAGTGCCATAGTCGTTTTTCCTCATTTCTAAAGCTCAAAATCTTCACCTAAGTAGACTTTTCTTGCGGTTTGATCCTCTGTGATAAACTGGGGCGTTCCTGCGACTAAGATTCTACCATTACTCAATAGATAACCCAAATCACAAATTTTTAATGTTTCCCGTACGTTATGGTCTGTAATTAAAACCCCAATCTTCCTAGCTTTGAGGACTTGAATCATATTTTGAATATCTTTCACAGCGATGGGATCGATACCGGCAAAAGGTTCGTCAAGCAGTAAAAAGGAAGGATTGAGCGCCAAAGCACGCGCAATTTCTACACGTCTTCGCTCCCCTCCTGAGAGGGTATAAGCTTTTTGTTTGGCAATGCCTTGAATGTGAAATTCTTCTAGGAGGGTTTCTAACCGATCTTTGCGCTCTGTTCGAGAAAGAGGAAGATTCTCAAGAACACAGAGGATATTTTCCTCTGCGGTCATGCGTCTGAAAACCGAAGCCTCCTGAGGGAGGTACGCAATGCCATTTTTTGCTCTTTTGTGCATGGGCCAGAGCGTCACATCTTTTTGATCTAAAAAAACATGTCCTGATTCCGGGCGAATCAGTCCTACTACCATATAAAAAGAAGTGGTTTTCCCCGCTCCATTCGGACCCAAAAGGCCCACTACCTGTCCTGAATGAATTTCGAAATTGACATCTTTGACCACACGCTTTTTTTGGTAGTTCTTAATCAGATGCGAAGCTCGAAGCGTACGTGGGTGGTTTTGCATGGGGGTGACGACTCCGAGCCCTTCGGCTTGACGGTCTAAACCGCGGCTTTCTGGCTTGGGTGCAAATTCCCTCTCGCCGCACCCATTCGTTCATGGATGAATCTATTTTTTTTTGTGTGGGTCCTCTCATTTCCCGCCTGCCCACAACATACCTGAAACTTCCCATCCTCGACAGGAGGGTATTTATGGTAACTCTGAGATGTCTTTCTCAGATCAACACAAGAGGTCTCAGTTTGCTTTATCCGGTAATGGCTTCGGAGCTCAGTGTCTAGTGGCGAAATACTGAGGTATTCTTGAGTCTTGGCGTTTGACTTATTTTTGAGACCCAGGCCTTTCATAACGATCAATTCCTGATTTCCGAGATGTTGACGCATCCCAGTCTCACTTCTTTGAACTCTTTTTTTAGAAACAGGTTTTAGGGCTTGTTGGAGTGGATGATATTCTGCTTTGCTCTGTCTTTCACTTCCCGCCATAGCAGAGCAATCTTTTGGATGAGTTTTTTTGCGAGGGTGCATTTTGTTATGTTCGAAGGGGTGTCTCCGTATTTTGTCACTATTTTTATCTAATCTCAACCTCTTCCCAAGTCCGAAACCAAAAAACGCTTCTCTTGAGTGGGGGATTCTCAATGCTAACTCTTTTTTGCTGATTTTTTGACGCTTGGTGATCTCAGCGAAGAAAACGCAAGTTTCGTTAGATGCGTATGCTCGGTATTTGATTGCGAAATGCTGTTCTGGCGGTTTGCCTTTTCCAAACATCTTGGTACGAATCGTACCTGTATTATTCATAGTGTCAATGCAAAAAACGTGTGCTCATGTTCACTGGAAATATTCTGTATTTCCGACATGTTGTTCAAAATCAAGACGATCTTAGATTATTTCCGATCGTTGCATGGGTTTGTATCCATCTAGCGTACTTAAGTTTGGAAGATTGGCAAAGTTTAACGTCTTGTATTGTTTGAGGTTTGTCTGCCATTAAATACAAGTCTGTAGTTTTTTTCAATCACTCTTTTGCTATTTCTGATTCTATAATAAATCTAATTTATTGATGAGTTTCAGGATTTCATTGCTGAGGGAATTGGGGTATTTGAAGATCTCAGGTTTTTTAGCGTGAGGTTTGCTCAACTTCGAGAAGCTCAGAGTAAGCGTTTTGATGCTTTTAGATCAGTTAATTTCTTGGATCTCTGTCATGAGGCATTCCCTGGTTTTCATGATTGATGACTGAAGTAATTTTAAAGGTGGGCCGTTTCAAAGATGCATTGGGTCAGGTTGAATCTTTTTCTGCTTTCCGAGGTTGGTTTCGCTCTGGATTTCAAGTCACTTAGGGGGCTCTTGTGTGTTAATTTTTGGGTGATCCGGTAGAAAATGCGTTGCTATGCTCAATTTCGATGATCCCTGTTGTTCGATGCATTAAGATCAAATCCCCTGTTACCGTATCTTGATCTTGGTAAGCTTGGGGGAATTCTGAAATGGTGATTGTGTCTTCACGTGTGTCAAAATCGGCTCTTCCACCGGTTGCGTACCTGAGGGGTTGATTCTGTGACTGGGTTTCTTGAATCCAGACATCCTCGTAGGCAGTCAGATAACGCAATAGCGTAGAAAAGTCACCGTAATTTAAGTCAGCTCGTTTACACCTAGTCAGCAATTGAGGTTGCGTTATCTGGACTAATTGCGATCGTTGTGAAGTGTGCATGCTGAACCGAGCGAGATGTGTGTTACGTTCAATGATACAGTGGTCTGATTGAATCTTAGTCCAATGGGGAACTCCCGGGTGCTCGACTAGGGGGTCCTTTTTTTCTAAAGAAACGAGAACTTGATCAAGTAATTCAATTTTATTTTGATCCATGTCGAACCGGAGTCCATGACTTGTGAAATAGAGCTCATTTTTTGATGCTCGACCTTTTCCCTGAGTCAGGTATTTGGTTGGAATTTCAATGCGCTTTTGATCTGGGAAATAACTTAAGTACTCAGTTTTCATTTGAAATCCATCGGGAAAAACGACCAAGATATCTCCAAATACCTCAAGGTTTTTATGATTCAAAAAGTACTTCGCTTCTTTTCCTGAGACGAGGGTCTCTTTTTCCTCTTTGTCGTAAAGATAAGCGATGACATCGCGCGCATGGGTGAGGTTTTGAGATCGGTATAAAAAAGCCAATTTTGCTTGAATTCTCCATTGTTTTTCTCCTTGTGAGATAGAAAGATAACTGAATTGCTCAACGCTGTATTCAGGAAGCTCCTGATAAGGTATCCCTGGAGCTAAAATGGGCTGTTGTTCTTGAAGGACGAAATGCGATTGTTCGGGAATATGGGCATTGGGACTTTCCAATGGCGTAGGGGTTAGTACGACTATTTCAATGATAATGCTCATTCCTATGAGGGAATGTGCGATTTTTCTAAAAATTTTTGAACCCACGCTTCTTTTTTAGCAGTTTCTTAGGTGAAAAAGGGTATTTCTTTGAACTTGACGTAAAAAAAAATCTTGGGTATCTAAGATAGTCTTCAAGAAAGGATAGCAAAAGTGTCGTTTGAATTGCCGCCGGGGTTTCATCGCTTATCTCAATCCGAAAGATTGCAAACACTTGCTGATTTGTGTCAGTTAACGCAGGATGAATTAGGGATCCTACAGGGTGGTTCTCTTGATTCGAAGCTTTCGGAGCATCTCATTGAAAACGCTATAGGCTATTTTCCTGTTCCTTTAGGGGTTGCGGTTCATTTTGTCATCGATGGGAAAAAAGTCTTGATTCCTATGGCTGTGGAAGAGACTTCTGTGATTGCCGCAGCAAGTGCAACAGCTAAGTGGATTCAGAAGCAAAAAGGGACTCTGATTACTTCAGTTCAGGGGCATTTGGGCATTGGTCAAATACATTTTCCAGAGGTTTCAAGTTTTGATCGCATTGCTTCGCTTTTTCATGAGCATCGAGAAGCTTTGGTGAAGCTTGCTAATGCTTGTGTCCCAGGCTTAGTGGCAAGAGGAGGGGGGGTTCAAGACATTGTTTGGCGGATAGCCTCAGATGGCTCAGGGTCTCACTTGGTTTTACACGTGCTTTGCGATTCTTGTGATGCCATGGGTGCTAATTTGATCAATCAGATTTGTGAATCCTTAAAACCTAGTTTGGAGCAGATGACAGGAGAGAGAGTTGGTATCTGTGTGCTTTCGAATTTAGTCGATACCAAATTAGTCTCAGCAAAATTAGTCATTGCTTGTGAAAATGAAACCTTAGCTCAGGGTATTGTAGAAGCAAATCTTTGTGCACAAAGAGATCCTTACCGAGCGGCAACGCATAATAAAGGTATTCTCAATGGGATTGATCCTATCGTATTGGCAACGGGGAATGATTGGAGGGCTGTTGAGGCAGGAGCACATGCTTATGCCGCTCGTAGCGGACGTTATGAGCCTTTGACTCATTGGAGTATTGAGGGAGAGCATTTGGTAGGAACACTTCAATTGCCTTTGTCCCTTGGTATTTGTGGAGGGATGACGAAGCTTCATCCTACTTCCCGTGTGGTACTGAAAATCCTCGGTGTATCAAGTGCAAGTGAGCTTGGACGTATTTGTGTTGCTGTTGGTTTGGTTCAAAATTTAGCAGCCTTAAAGGCCTTAGTTTCTGACGGTATTGTGAAGGGTCATATGAAGCTTCATGCTTCGAATTTAGCAATGGCAGCAGGAGCTTCTCCCGAAGAGATACCCTTGCTTCAGCAAAAGCTCATTGAGCTCTTAGATCAGAAAAAACCGATTCACTTAAACCAAGCCAAGGCCTGTTTAGACTCTATACGCTTGCAAAAGGATCGCGAGTAGAAGTTTCTCAGAACTCAGTGCGTATTTTTTTATCCAAGGGTTTTTTGCTGTTTGGAAAATAAGCTTGGCATGGGTTGCTTGTTTATTTTTGACTCATGGGAGCTTGAAGCGCTTCCAGGGTGATTGTCAGGGTGTCTTTGCTGTCATCCTCGCTGTGGATTATCGTGTAGCTGGGATGCTCAGTGGTACATGTTTGGGCAGCTTTTCTGAGTTCATTGGTCGTTCAAGTGCCTGAGCAGAAGGTTTCATCATTCTCGCTAATGCCTGAAATGGATAGGTTTTTTTTCCATCCCTGAAGTGATGCAGGGGTTACGCATATGACTTGGATGGCGGATCAAAGCCATTGAAGATGAATTCGCACAGCAGGCGAGTTTGTGTGATAATTTCCGCGAACAAAGAGTTTGTCATCATGAAAGGCGTAGCAAAAACAATATTAATGGTTCATTTATTCGTAT
>Ga0208867_1000484_pt1 | contig 10534 bp, 10 predicted proteins | sample CryBogCBE05Oct08_FD_185505 | JGI IMG/M metagenome (GOLD analysis project Ga0208867, IMG submission 185505) | Freshwater microbial communities from Crystal Bog, Wisconsin, USA - CBE05Oct08 (SPAdes) (version 2) | ecosystem: Environmental > Aquatic > Freshwater > Lake | place: Crystal Bog... | reverse complement strand
TTTATATACTAATTCACCAGTTTTACATTTATTCACTAGATCCCCTGTTTTATACCACCCTACATGTGGTTGCAAATTTTTAGTCCAGTAGCCAGACATTAATGAAGGACCTTTAACCATCAGTTCATTAGTAGAATTATCGACCTTAAGATTATCACTACATGCAGGAAAACCAATTGGTACACAATTTAGCTCTTTTAAGGTAGAATAATTTACTTTCCAATAACAACATACATTAGTTTCTACTGGACCATATAAATTATAAAACTCAATATTAGGAAGCGCTTCTACTAAATTGAGTAAAGTATGACTTGATATTGGCTCACCTGCAAATAGAATTAATCTTAGATTAGAATTTGTAAGTTTACTTATATTGCCTTTTTTTAATAGAAAAGCTAACATATTTGGCACTGTATACCATATAGTAATTTTATTTTGTAATAACCAATTGATCATTTCTAAGGGGTTTATAGTTAGAAACTGAGGCATAAAGACTAACTGGCTTCCGAAACGAAAACTTGTATATAAATCAAATACTGATAAATCAAAATAAAAAGGCGCAAGATTAGCAATTATGTCTGAATTATTGATAGAGAAAGTGGTGCCTGCCCAATCACAGAATGCAATCATGGCCTTATGACTTAAAGCTACACCTTTTGGAGTACCTGTAGAACCTGAAGTATGTAAAATCGCAGCTAATGTATCTTCTTTTGGTATATTTAGTTTAAATTCATTATTAGCATTACATAATTCGTATTCTTCAATATTAAACCAACCAAAATTTTCTGCCCACTGAGGTCTAGGACCTTTTCCTATTATTAGTTTTGGGTCTGTATTATTAAGAAGAAAAGTGATTCTTGCGGTAGGATCTGCAATATTAAGTGGTACGTATATAGCACCAATATATAAGACAGAGTATATAGATAGTGTAGCCTCTACACCTCTCGGAAGAAAGACCGCTACTCGATCGCCGCAAAAAGCATATGTTTTAAATATTTCACCTAACGCACTGATTATTTGAAGAGTTTTGTGAAAAGTAAATTGTAGATTTTCTTCTTTAAGAAAAACATTTTTTTTTATAAGTTCATCATTATACGAAGAAGAGTCAAGTAAATGAGTGCAAGCATTCATCCTGCTTCTCCAGACTTTTTTAACTGATCTAATAAATTGGTTATCGAATTTATACTTTGTAATTGAGTGGGATTTACTTTTTCATAAGGAATGATCAATTGAAATTCGTCTTCAAGAAAGTTAATTAATTTCATTATCTTTAAACTATCTAAGCCAAAGTCAAATAGATTATCATCAAGTTTTATTACTGAACCATTTAATGGTAATAAATTGTTCTGGATAAATTCTTTTATTTTTTCGCGCATAGCATACTCTACAGTTTATACATTTAATTTATAATAATGAGCTAATAATATTTTTTTGTATTTCGCTAGAACCAGAGAATATGGTTGAAGCTAACCCATCTAATACAAGCTGACTATATGGCTGATCAATTTCTAATCCAAATGCACCAAATATATGAGCTATTTCAATAGATGATTGCAAGAACACTTCACTAGCAAACAACTTGGTACAAGCACTTTCTATTGTAATCCTTAAATTTTTATCTTTTAATTCAGCGCACTTATTTAACCATAATTCTATTGTTCTAAATTTCATAGAAATTTCAGCAATTTTGTGGTTAATAGCTTGCAGATCATATATCGACGAAGATTTATTAATTTTTCGTCGTTTAGAATATTTTAACACTTCTTCCAACTGCCACTGCATTATCCCTAAAATGCCAGCAAAAATAAATGCTCTTTCAAGTTCTAGAGCTTTTTGAATTATCATTTGGCCTGCGCCTCTTTGCCCCAATAATCTACTATTAGGAACTTTGCAATTAGAAAATATTATTTCCCCTATAGGGGCGTTAAGAAAGCCAGTTATAGTATGAGATTTAATAAAATGCACTCCTTCATCTTGTTTTTCTATTATTAACGCATTTATACCTTCTTCCGTTTTTACATAAACTAACACTATATCCATTATTGGACAGTTAGTTATGTATTTTTTTGACCCATTTATAGTAAAAAATTCTCCTGAACTACAAGCACTAGCTTCCATTAAAGAAATATTAGAACCTGCTCTAGCTTCAGTAATAGCATGACCTCCTATCAATACACCTTTAACTAATGCTTTAAGATAATTATTTTTTTGTTCATTTGTACCAAAATAATAAATTGGGAAAACCGCTCCCCACAAATGAGCATTTATTGAAAGTACAAGGCTAGTATCTAAACTAGATCTACCTAAATTTTTATGAGTATTGACTAAATCATTAAACTGGTCTCCAAAACCACTATAGTTTTGTTCAATTGCGTGTTTAAATATGCCATAAGAAGCAACTAATTTTAATTTTTGATCCATACATTCTACAGGAATAATTTTAAGTTTTGTAATAAGATCTTGCATATTTACTTTGAGATTAATTTAATTAACATATTGAAGATCTTAAATTAAGATGACTACCTATGTCAAGAACAAATAAAGGATCTTTGATAGTTTGCGTTGAAAGAAAAAAATGGTATAAGGTATGTTGTGCGCCAGGTATTTTAGTCCACCCCTGCGCCAGAAGAGAAGTCCACTTCATACTAACTTTTTTGCTCCATTTTGTCATCCTCCATTTTAAATTTAGGTGTAAAGTTTTTGCGATAAGAATCACCTTCTAAAACCACTCTGTAAGCATTGTTAACTATCCTATCTAAAGCAGCGCTTGCCATGACCGGATCAAAAAATATTTCCGCCCATGTTTCAATTTTTCTATTTGTTGTAATAATCAAACTCGCATTTATATGAACCGCAGCTATTAAGTCATAGAGATCTGATGATTGTTCTGCTGATAAAGTTTTTAAGCCAAAGTCATCTAAAATTAATATATCAAATTTTGTATAACGTTTAAAAAGGGAATCATAAGTAAAATCTGCTCTAGAGCGATAAAATTCATTGAGCAGCTCATTGCTCCTTATGAACTTTACCTTTCTATTTCGCTGACAAGCCAACATTCCAAGCGCTTGCGATAAGTGCGTTTTGCCTGTACCAACCGGTCCCATAATGATTACATGATTCTTTTCTTTAATAAATTTTGCAGTCATTAAGTCATTAATCGCATGTCTGATTTTGAGTGAATAACGTTTTAAATCAAAACCCTCGAATGTTTTTGTTTCTTCAAATTTCGCTTGGCTAATCCTTCTTTGTAGAGATGTTTGATCCCTACTATCTAACTCATCTTGGAATAGCATCAAAAGCACTTCTTCATATGGCATTGAAGCATCCCTAGCTTGCCTTAATCTACTTTCTAAACTATCTGATATACCAGATAACCTTAGCTGTTGTACTAAATTATTAAGTTGCAAGTTAGGCATAATTTACCTCCATATCAGAACTATATTCTTTGGGGTCTCGAATATAAGCACTAGCCTTAAGATTCTTAGCTTTACTGAGTTCAATATTTTGCATAAATTGTTGATCTAATTTATTTTTTAAAATATTAGCTATTGCCTCGTAAGCATAATTATCATAAGCCGTAGCCCGTAAGCATGCCGCCTCTAGTCTGTTATCATCGTAAGTGTCAACTAGTCTTAAAATTGCTTGAGCTTTGCGTAAAGCTATTCTACCGCCAGTGCTAAGTATTTTGGTTATTACTTGATACGTAGCATTACCTATAGTTTTAGCAGAATTTAAACATTTTTCAGGATCATTCTCTAGATAATATAGCACAGATTTTGGATAATCTTGTTCATCAGTAATCCACTTACCTTTATTGTAATTTCTTGGGTGGGTTTTTATGATTTGATGTTTGTAATATGCTGTAACGGTCTTTAGTCCAATACGAATACTAATCTCTTCTCCTATATATTTTGTCGGTACTGAATAAAAATTACCCTTAGCTACAAAATGGTGATCTTTTTGTACTGTGCAGATGGTCCAAATTGGCATATCAAAAATACCTAGCGCTATCAGGATTAAATGTTCTTTTTCTTCTAACAAAAATGTATCAATAGGCCTTGATCCAGTTGTAGTACATACTCTATGTGATATTTCATTTTTACACCATTTAATCGCTTCGATGTTAGCCTCTGTAATATTTTGATATAATTTACCAGCTATGAGTTGCTCTCTAACTATTCTAATAGAACGTTCTACTTTGCCCTTATGCTCCGGCTTATAAACTTTGGCCGGGTCTATTGTAAAACCATAGAATCTTGATAATTCAGAATAAGTTTCATTTAAAGTAGGATCATAAATGTCTGGTTTAATAACTCCGGCTTTTAAATTTTATGTGAAGTAAATCATTATGTGGAGTACACTAAGTTAAGAATAGGTTATCCCAGTAAGACTGCTATTCGCCTATAATTTTACTCCACATAATAAATCTAAAAATGAGTTGCTATTCTCTATAGTAGTGTTCTTAACTTACTATAGAGAATATTATATGTTATCTAAAAAATCACCACTTCTCATTGAATACACAATTTTTCTGCGTGACCAGCAATGTTTGTCTGAATCAACCATATTTATTCGTAGAAAATTTGTAGAACCATTTCTTAGTTACCTTGGCAATATTGCCCAACCATCAGAATTATCTCAATTGTCTGCTAAGACTATTCACGATTATATTCTGACAACAGCACGCCCTCTCCATAGAGCAAGCAAAAAACACTTAACGTCATCTATCCGTAGTTTTCTAAGATTTGCTCATATTAAGGGTTATTTAAAGCGAGACTTAATAGAAGCAGTTCCAGTGATCGCTACATGGAAGTTAGGTAGCGTACCTCAAAGTATACCTTGGGAAGATATTCAAAAGCTTCTTGCTCTGCCAGACAGAAGTACACATATAGGACGTCGTGATTTTGTAGTTTTATCATTGTTAATTAGCTACGGAGTTCGAATTAATCAGGTTATTAAATTAAAACTCCAAGATATTCGTTGGCAAGAAGGCATTATTTGTTTTACTGCGAGCAAGCATGGTAATGCTTTAAGTTTTCCTTTGCATGGAGAGATTGCAGATGCATTATTGGCATATATCAAGAATGATAGAATGGAGGCTGAATTTCAGGAAGTTTTTCTTGTGACTAAAGGATCTATACGTCCTTTGAACAAGAATTATAATTATCACGGCAATATAAAAAAATATTTTTTAAAAGCCGGCATTGTTTCACCTATAGGATCCCGTGTTATTCGCCACGCTTTTGCAACGCGGTTAGTGAACCAAAATATATCTATCAAAACAATATCTGATTTACTGGGACATCGATATATTGACACCACTTTTATTTATACAAAAGTTAATGTGGTTAAGCTACGGGAACTTGCTCGTGATTGGCCGGAGGTGTTGTAATGAAAAGACAAAAATTTAAGGGCCCTATAGGAAAATATATTGAGCAGCATCTAGCACTTCGTAGGTCACTAGGTTTTATATATAGAGTTGAATATACCTTAGATGCGTTTGATCAGCACTTAGCAAACTATTTTCCTGATTGCCAAACGATTACTCGTGACATGGTCATCAGTTATCTTGATTCTACGCATCATAAAAAGCCTGCAACCAGATCTGATCATGTTAGTATTCTGCGGCAATTTTGTCGTTTTATGTTTCAGTTCTATCCTGAAACTTATATTCCAGAAAAATGTCTGGTAGGTCCTGCAGCAGTTCAAATAAAACCATACATTTATACAGAAGAGGATATCATAAGGCTTATTGAGCAAGCACAAAAAATTCGTGTAAAGAAAAATACATTATTGCCTCATACTTATGCAACAATCATTGGTTTGTTATGGGTAACAGGTATGCGCATCGGTGAGGTTGTTCAGCTCAAAACAGAGGATGTTGATACGACAAATGGCATCATCCACGTTCAACAAACCAAGTTTTTTAAATCTCGTCTTATTCCTTTATCAATATCAACAACTCAAGCACTTATAGCATACAAAGAAAAAAGAGCTGCTTTTGGCTATAGCGAGGAACCAGGAACACAATTTTTCTTTAACAATAGGGGAAAACCATGCATTACAGCTACAACTCCTCGTGTGATTAGATCTTTTATAATCAAAATAGGATTGAAAACCATTCAAGGTAAAACTCCACGTGTTCATGATATACGTCATTCCTTTGCAACGCGGTGGCTATCAGATTTTTACAAATCTAACAAAGATCCTACGGCTTATCTACCTATTTTAGCCACTTATCTAGGACATGCCAATATTTCCAACACACAAGTTTACCTGCACCCTTCAATTGACCTACTGAATATAGCAGGGCAGCAGGTTCAATCTTACACACTTTCTATTTTAGGAGAAAAACATGAAACAAGAAAATAAATTAATGCCGTTAGTACAATCATTTTTCCAAGAATATCTTCTGACCCATCGAGGATTGAGTCAAAATACCGTTGTGTCCTATCGTGATACACTAAAATTATTTTTTGCTTTTGAAAGCTCACGTCAGAATAAACCAGCTATAAAGCTTACACTAGAGGACTTAACCGCTGACATAGTTTTAGCTTTTCTAAATCAGATTGAATGTAAAAGACACAACAGCATTTTAACTAGAAACTCGAGGTTGGCTGCTTTACGAACATTTTGCCTTTATCTCAGCACAAAAGACACCTTAAGGATTGGAGAATATCAAAAAATTATTGCTCTTCCTCTAAAACGAGCACCTCGTAAGGTAATGAACTATCTTACCATCGATGAAGTCAATTCAATATTGGAGAACATCGATCGCAAAGAATTTATAGGGCAACGAGATTATGTCTTGCTTAAGCTACTGTATAATACTGGAGCAAGAGTTCAAGAAATCTGTGATTTAAAAGTCAATTCTATCACTTTTGGTCATATGCCTGTCGTTACTATAATAGGAAAAGGAAACAAAACAAGGCATGTCCCTATATGGTCGGAAACAGCAACACTTTTACAAAACTATTTAAAAATTACTCAATTATCAGAACAGCAAAATAGTCATCTTTTTATGAATTTACGAGGGCTTCCTATTAGTCGTTTTGGTATTCGATATATCATAAAACAACGAAGTCTTTCAACTGAGAGGAATTGCCCAAGCCTAAAACAGAAAACTATAGGTCCGCATACCTTTCGTCACACCATAGCTATGCATTTCCTTCAGGCAGGTGTTGACTTAAGCATAATAAAGAGTTGGTTGGGCCATATTAATTTAGCAACAACACATGCCTATGTTGAAATTGATATGGAGATGAAACGTAAAGCACTAGCAGTTTGTTCTCCGGTTGGCAAATCACCTTCCTTGAAAAAGCTTCTTGATAAGAACAAAGATGTATTAACTTGGCTAAGCTCTTTATCAAATCATTAGATTTATTATGTGGAGTAAAATTATAGGCGAATAGCAGTCTTACTGGGATAACCTATTCTTAACTTAGTGTACTCCACATAATGATTTACTTCACATAAAATTTTTTATGTGGAGCTACACATAAAAAATTGTCTAAAATAATTCTAGCTGGAACCCCACCAAAAAACTGGAATGCATTAATATGAATTTGAGCCCATGTTATCTGATCTTGGGTAAAAACAAACTCAACATATCGATAGCGACTATGTGATAAAGTCATTACAAAAGCATAAGTCTTACGAGATTTACCTGATTTATCTTTCATCATGCCGACATAACCAAAATCTACTTGCCCCTCTTTGCCTGGCTCTGTTAGCAAGTGTACAGTATATTTTGGTAATTCTGGAAAATGCTTTTGAATAAAACGATTAATACTACGTTCACTGACAACAATACCTTCTGCTATCAGTAACCGCTGAACTTGAGTATGAGTCATATTAGATTCACTGAGCCAGTTCTTAATCAGGTCCTTATTCTCTAGAAGTGAAGTCATGGCGGTGGCTTTGCTGCTATTAGTTGTCTGGTACAAAGATTTCTCAGTTTTAATTGCTATTTCTTGTAATTCTTTATCATTAACTCCAGTACTATAACCATGCGCTCTGGCTAATTGTATATATTTTCTAATTGTAGTCCTTGATATCTTAAAAGCCTTAGCAATGTTTCTACTACTAACCTTTTTTGTATGTTGGTATAACACCTCTCTTACTGTAGTCATTTTATGTATCCTCATTAAATATTAATCTCACATTAGTTTAATAAAGTTTTATTAAACTAACTGGTTCTTGGTTATTTTTAAAGTGGACCATTTACTTGGCGGAAGGGTGGGTCAGTATAACTGGCGGAAAACCTCTCCTAGTGGATCAGTATAGCTGGCGCTCGACATTGCTATCACAGGTGATTAAAGATTTAAAAAAATCGGATTGCTCCGTGTTTAAATCAAATTTTACGCCTCCTAATATCAAACAATTTCCAATTAGGTTTGGACTAAAGGTTTCTGTATCTGCTGTAACTTTTATGTCACTTAATATAAGGTTAGATCGATCTTTTACTTTCTCTAATTCTGAAATACAATCTTCAGGTAGCGAAACGGTAATTTTCCACAAAGATTCGTCTTGCCTTTCCTGTATTTTATTATCGGCATTATCGCTGCTTTTCTTTCTAACGTAAATGTTTTGTGTTTTTATAAAACCAAGATCTTCCAAGCTTTTTAGAGATTTTGATAAATGTTTGGTATTACAGGAATGTTGTTCTGCTATTTCATTGTAAGAAGAGATAAAAGAAAAACTGGAACCGTCATTGTAACTATATTTATCAACGTAAAAATTTTCTTTTGCCTGAAGCATATGGTTTTTATAACACCTACCGTAAAAACTTAGCCATAGAATCTTCTGTATAGGATTTAGATAGCTGTTTCCGGTAATGATCTTCAAAAGGTTATAATTCAGTTTTATAAATAACTTGGTTCTATCCAGATAAGACCTTTTACATTCACTTAAAGGATCATAGGGATGATGATCCCCTACTCTATCAGGAAACCTTTCGTTTAGGTTATTAAAAACCGGAGGCGGAAGAGTGGGAGTAATAAGATTTCTTTTATTACGTCCTATATGATCAAAGTCCTTATTTATGATAAAATATCCCTTCTGTTCTAAACTTTTTTGCATGGTAAAAACTAAAGACCTGGAGCAGCCAAGATATTTGGCCCAGTCTTCACTTGGGAGAGCACAAGATCTACTATATCCCTTGTTTTTTCCAATTAGCGCTAGGCTATCTGCAAGTAAATAATAGAGTTTCTCAGTACTGGTAAGGTTAATAGTTGTAAGGATATGTTCTAACACGCAGCAGGTTATTGGAGTGTAGGATTTGGTCTCGGTAAGTGATAAAAAGCTATTAAGGTTAAGATTGGTATGATAGTTAAAGTGGAGAGGTAATTTACTGTCTATAGTGAATAGTTGAGTACTACTCTCAACAAGTGATAAACTTTGCATTTTTTACTCTTTTTATGGAGCCACAAAAACAAAGAACACTTGACTTTCTATATATAATTGTTTATACTGAGTGTATAAGCTGAATCGGCCAAGATTGTCTTATACTAATTAGTAAAAATTACGGTTTTTAGAGGGTGTTAAGTTCCTTTGTGTTCTTAGCGCCTTTTTTTTATGTTTCTATTAAATTATAAAATAAATTTCACTTATAATTTATCAATTATTTGAGCCTTTAACTTAAAAGTTGGTAAGTCAACCCGTTACCACCAATATAATATTTATTATTTTGGTGTCAAATACTATTTAAAGTTTGTTTAGCTAATTTTTGAGGATCTTTTGTTAAAGTTACTGTAAAACTGTCTGGAAACTGTATACCTATAACCCCAAAAAATTTTTTGAGATTGGTTATATTAATTTTGTTGGATTCTATATAATCCCTATTATTTTTGTTTTCTAGCAAGCTTAAACTAGATGATGAAATTTTAAGGTAAAAGCTAAGTTCTTCTTGGGTTAAGCTAGTAGCGATCCTAGCAGCTTTTAGCTGAAACCGTGTCATTTTATCAATAGCTGGTTGATTAATATTATGCCCAGCATCTCTTTTTAAAGAAATAGTATGTTCATTTAAAAATAAGAAATCTTTTTCTTCTAAAAATTTTTTAAGAAGCAATGATGTTTTGACACTACATGATAGATAATCAAGGTTTTTCGTATTACAAAGTCTGTTAATCGTGCCATAGTGAAGGCCTATTTCGTTGGCAATATCTTTAGATGTTAAACCAAGTACTTCTTTAGCTCCTCTCAATTGAAATCCAGTTAGCATATATTAAGATATTTGTACAACTAAAACAAAATGGCAGTTTAAAGCAAAACTCTTAAATTTACTAGATAAATTATTTTTAAGTAAACATGCGTATTTATCTTAAAAACTAATAATATTATATGTAATAACATAAACTGTTATATAATAATATCTTATTACATAAGATAACATAACAATACATATTATAATATAATAAATTTAATTTTAAAATTTTATTATAACAAAAGGTATATTATTAAAATAGTTGTTAACATATACATTATATATATTAACATGTACTGTTATTATATAACAATAGTTGTGTTATTATAT
>Ga0208867_1000482_pt1 | contig 10577 bp, 13 predicted proteins | sample CryBogCBE05Oct08_FD_185505 | JGI IMG/M metagenome (GOLD analysis project Ga0208867, IMG submission 185505) | Freshwater microbial communities from Crystal Bog, Wisconsin, USA - CBE05Oct08 (SPAdes) (version 2) | ecosystem: Environmental > Aquatic > Freshwater > Lake | place: Crystal Bog... | reverse complement strand
AACATTTCAATGATTATCGCCAGCGTACATTTGTTTTCTGATTTGAATGTGTGTTTTTCAATGGAATCGGCTAGTGCCATAGTTTGCCCCCTTTAGGGAGAAGCGTACCGAGAAAAATCTGGAGAAGTCAATAGACACGCCCAACGAAAAGAGCCGCGGCAAGTGATTTTTAGGGTCACAAGAGGCGGCTCTCCGTTTGCATTCTTGATAGCACTCTCGAATGCGATTATTTAGTTGTGTTTGTCTTTCACGCCCCTAGACCATTTAGCCTAAGAATCTCAGCCTACAACAAGGCAACCAATCCAAGCAACAACACGCCGAAAAAAACCCAGAAATAAATCATTGGACATTGTTCACATATGGGGTGACGATGTGGGATTCAGGCTGGACATTAGGGCTAGACACCGGATTATGTGGCACGGAACTGCCAGCCAAAGCCGCACCTGCGGCAACGATCAGGTGGTGAGCATCTAGGGCATAATTGCAGTTTGCCCACGCCGCCATAAAGCCAGCACTCCCCAAAGCAATTGCCTTCGGGTTGGTTATCGGTACGCGAATCATTGAATCCCCTTTGCGAGTAAGGCGTAGGTCACTTGGTCAATCGTTCCAGTTACCGGTAGTCCCACTTTCTTTTGGTATAACTTAATAGCGGCAAGATCAGCGGCGGTGAAAGTCGAATTCTGCGCCACAGCAGGAATCAAGCCAGCGTTGAATAGAGCCTTCTCAACTAATAACTCGGCGGCAGTTTTCTTGCCCACTACCAGATCCGATGCCTTAAAAGCGGGCGCAGATGCCACTACGAGCGGTTTTGTTGTGGCGGGTGTAGCAGTTTGGTGCATAGCCACTCCACCAGCCCCTAAGGCGGTTACGGCGGCGGTTCCGGCGGCTAAAGGCTTGTTAGTGCCTAGAGAGGTGGTTGGCTTGAGATCCGCTTCGTAGTCAGGGCGCACAATCGCCAGCACATACAGATACGCTCTGTGTCGTAGATAAACTCCGTGTCCGTCATACTGCGAGGCATCGGTCATATGCTCTGGACCAGTATTACCACCGATCGTTGTAATTCCATCTCGAGAAGCATTAACTACGATCTCGATATGGTCGGCGATTCCATTGCCAGCCCACGAAAAGAAAACAAGATCACCGGGCTTGCCAGAGTATTTATCGACTACGCCTTTGCGTTGCTGAAACCAAACCAGACCTGCGGGGCAATACGAGAACCCTTTAGGAGTTTGAGCTGCTACTAGGTGTGAAAGATTATTTTGCGCGAACACCCACGATACGAACATCGCGCACCACGGCTCGTTGGGAACTCCATACCATTCGCCGTAAGGATTGGCGTCGGTCGTGCCACCATAAAAACCGACCTGCTTTTGAGCGGTCGTTACGATGTCGAGTGCGTTAGCCATTTATCCATTGTACCGAAATGCAAAAACCCCCGACCTTCTCCAATCGGGGGCTTTGTTAGTTTAATACTACTTAGCAGATTCAGCCTTTACGACTTTATTTGCATCTGCTAAAGCGGTATCTACGGCCTGTGCTACTAGCGGAGCGGGCGCGCCAGTATCAGCCACGATTGTATTAACGAGTGATTTTGGGTTCACGCGAGCCAAAAGCGGGGCAAGTAATCCACCTACGAGTGCCTCGGTAATGATCTTGCTTACTGATGCGTTGTGATCGAGTTGGTACGCGCCGTATCCAGCGGCAACGATGCCGTACGCATAATGCTCGAGTAATGCTTTTTCCTTAGCCGTTATCTTGAGATTTAGTTTTGCCATCTTTTTCTCTCTTTCCTATTAGGTTGCGAACATATTTTTCTGCTTCGAAATCACTAGCCGAAGCGTGGTGGATTCCGCCGACTCCCCTATGGTGTTTTTCGCAGAGCCATAAAAGATTCGCTCCTGATTCTACCCACTTGCCAACTTCATCGGGATTGCTTACGCCTGGATAATCAGTTTCGAGCCATTTAAGATCGACCCCATTTTGCAAGGAAAACTCAATATGAGCGTGGTGTAGTTCTAGCCCGCCAGCACATTCCGAGAAGTCGTTTCTATGATCTCCGATTGCACATTTAGCCGCATCTTTTGTGGCGTGGCGGTAAGCGTTAAAATCTTTGTAGTGCGGATCACTTTCCCGTGGTTCGTGCGGCGGGTAGTGAACCACATAATTATTTGTAATGCCTTGATCGTGAGCATCCATCAGATATCAAGTTTTGTTTTGATTACGGCTTGATTGACCTGCAATTCGTGCAGGGCTTGATCTTGGCGATTTAGTTGATCCTTAATAGATCCCCCACCATTTTCGTACATCTGATATTCGATCTTGTCGAGTCGCTTATCCATTTTGTTGAACTTTTTGTTAATCCAGAAAATCGGTGCTCCAATAATAATTACGCTCTCAAGAAATGCCCAGACTGCGTTGGTTATCGTGTTAGCGTTATTCCAGAACATATTTGCACCTTACGGATGAATGGTTAGACGAGGGTAATAGTTCTAATTGTACCAACGCTATCGACAATTTTTAGAGTGTTAGTTGTCGAGTTAAGCCACATATCACCCTTGCGAGTATTAGTTGGATCAGTAGCAACCACCGGAACTGTAAAACGACCAGCAGTTTCTAATTTGTTTATGCGGTTATCGAGGCTGGTAAAAAGATCACGCAGAGCAGGTGGAAAATTAACATACGGCATTGGTTACCTCAGTTCGTTGTCGAAGTCAGAGTTAAGGTTACGCGCTCTGGACCTTTTTCGCCCGGACTTACATTCAAGCCGATAATGCGAAAGTTGCCATCGAACTCGTTTGGATAGAACGGATCCGTGATGACAACGCGGGCTTGATCTCCGAGATTGTAAGTACCGAACACCGGATCAACGAAAGGCGGCGCAACGATCTGCAAAGTTTGCGGTGGGTAAGAGGCGGCTAGGGCTTGACCATTAGCCAGACCAGTTAAAAGAGTTGAGTCGGTAATGTTGGAGTAATTGGTGGAATCCTCTAGGAGTGGCCATCCGCTAGCAGTCTTGGTGGCATCTGTTCCCGTAGCAATCAGTTTTGCCTCATTAGAACCCGCACCCGTAGCGTAAACAGTATTGACGGCTTTAGTTCCATCCTCGGTGTATTTATACTGAACGATATTTCCGGCTGGCAAAATAAAGGTTGGCACAGTAGCCGAAGTTGCGGAGTAGGTATTACCTAGTCGTGGGTAGCCAAGTTGAAGGGTTTTAGTAGGGTTTCCATCTCCATCGTAAGCAACCTTAATGTTGAAGTCGAACCCGTTGTTGTTTTTAGCCAGATCAGAAAGCGCATTGAAATAAGTCTTGAACTCGTAGGAGTAATAAACCTGCGAACCAATCACTACACCCGAGGTTGTAGAAGGGATTATGATTCCGATATTTCCATACGGAACTGCCTGTGCGGTTTGGATTAAAGATTCGGCAATCGTTAATTGATCTTGGTTTGTATAGGAAAGAGTCGAGGTGATTCTCCTACGCTCAAAGTATGACTCGAACTCACGCGCCGTAATCTTTAGATTTTGTGCGGCTGAATCGTAATCTCTTTGCCAGATAATTCCGCCCCACACGAGAACACCAGAGCGATCCACATATACGGCACAACGCCCCGGAATTGTAGAGTTAAGAACATTCAGCCCTGCACTATTAACACCCGAAAGCAGGAGATCTCCGGTAAAAGTTCCAGCCGCATTTAATTGCTGAGTGAAATTGACATTCGTCAGCGACAACTCTGCGATGATCTGATTAGTCAGAACATCTGCAAGGAGATAGCGGTATTGGGTAGCCATAAGACTAGCCTACTGTGGGTGTTATGACTTGCCAATTTAGATCGGCTTCAACCCATTTGTAATTTTTGTCGTCTGATGGCATTGGTGTTGGTGCTTCCCAAAGATAAGTTGTTTGGTTAAGCATCCATGATGGGTATGGTTGCTCATTATAGAAAGCATCGTTATCAACATCATAGATAGAGCCTACAACTGCATAATTTTTACGAAAAGGCAATTTATTTCCAACGACATTATCTGAATCGTAATAAACATTTCCCCGCGTGTTATACGAAGTTAATTTCCATACAGTTTGCGCTCCATAAAGAGATTGACAAAATGCAATGCCAGTTTTTTCGTCGGGCGCTTCTTTTTCATCCACTACAACGACTTGAATGACTTTATTATTTTCATCAAGTTGAGCAAAGTATTCCATTAGAAAGTAATACTCCCGCTTCCAGTCCATTTGTAAACATAATTTGTTGAAACTGTTGTTAAAGCAGGAGAGCCAGTTGTTGATTTGGGCGCACCATAACTTGTTGGATAAGAAATAATAACCACTCCGTTTGCGCCTGAAGTTGGTAAGCCGCCATTCCATCCACTTGCTCCAGCACCGCCACCAGAGTTTGCAGTTACCGCGCTCGCGTTTGCGCCACCAACCGCACCGTTGCCGCCACCGCCAAGACCGCCACTACCAGCGCTATAGCCATTAGCAGCACCGCCGCCACCGCCGCCACCATAATAAGTTGCTGTTCCAGTAATAGAGTTTGAAATACCATTTCCGCCAGTAATTGTGCTTCCGGCAGAGCCAGCACCGCCACCGCCACCGCTTTGATGAGCCGCTCCCGTACCTCCGCCGTTGCCATTACCTGATGCCGCACCATTTCCAGTTCCAGGGGTATCTGCGCCACCGCCGTTAGCCGTAACTGTTCCGCCTTGCAGATTAGTGATTGAAGATGCAGTTCCGGGATAAAGATTTGGGGAAGAATAAACCCCGCCAAGTCCTACAGTTATTGTTGATGTACCCGTAAGGATAACGCCAGTATTCGCTACAACTGCGCCACCACCACCAGCGCCATAACCGCCGCCTTGCGACCCACCGCCACCACCAACAATTAAATAAGAAAATGGTATGCCTAAATGTCCAGTTTTAGAAGATGCAACAATTCCACAATTTATAGGCATTATGCGACATCGCCCGTCACTAACCAAGTATCTGTTGCAATTTTAAGGGCAGTCGCTACAGAGTTTGCCACACGCAACTTAGGAGAAGCTGCAGTTGCACCCGTAGAAAGAATTGTTGTTGTACCCGGAGTCACGGCGGAAATTGTAGGCTGACCTGCACCCGTGATCCAAGCGAAAGAAATCTGAGTGCCTACTGGGTAAGCAACAGATGCGTTTGTTGGAATAGTTACGGAAATAGCGGAAGCGTTGTTAAGAGTTACAAGCGCGTTCGAATCAGTCAGGGCTGGCGTATAGGTTGTACCAGTTTGAGCATTTACAGTCGTAACAAAGTTACCTGTGATCGCACCCGTAGTTGCGATGGTCATAGCATCAGTCGTTCCGCTATTGACTACGAAGTGGATAGCGTTAGATGTTGTTGTTCCTAAAGCAAGATCACCAGAAGTCGCAGTTACATAAGTTGCATTTGGCGCGTTAAAAGCACCAGAACCCGTGAAGTTAGAACTGTTAATTCCAAAATCGCCGTAGTAAGTAGAGTCAGTTGAAAGGTTGTTGTTTACAATCAAGTCAGCGGAAGCGGCAGTTCCGGTGTTTGAGTTTTGAAGAATTACTTGGTTATATGAAGATGTAGAACTCTGGAAAGTACCAAGAGCATTGGCAGGGCTGTAGGTAAGCGTTCCAATAGCAACGGCTGACTTAGACATAAACGGAGCTGTGGCGAGAGTGCCATAGTTTGTGATGTTGGCGGTAAGAATAGAAGTCACTCCAGCACCAACAGCAATTTGACCCAAAGCGATTGAGTTAGCAGGAGTGGAAGGAACTGTTGGAGATGCGGCAGGTGTTCCAGCAATTACTTGGAACGACACATTGTTAAGTGATCCTGTGTAGTAAGCATCGTTTACAGTAATTACTACGAGGTCAATACGAGGGTTAGAAGGGTTAGCGGTCGAGATTGTAAGGTTAGTTGAAGCATCGTTGTAAGCCATATAAGTACCCATATTGGCTTGGGTAGTACCAACGATTGCCGCCCATCCAGACGACACATTCACGGACATATTTCCGCCACCATTTTGCGTGATCTGCAAATCGGTAGCGTTTACTATTCCGGTCGTTTGCCAGATTGCTTTGGTAGTGAGGCGATCATTTTCCGCAGGATGCGATCCATTTTGTAACCACGAAGGCGGTGTGCGTAAAGCCATTTACTTGATCTCCTTATACATACGCGTTGTACCAAGTTACAGTTGCGGAAGTCGTACCCGCAAGTGTACCTGTTCCCGATAGATAAAATTGATTTGATCCCGGTTGCGCCCAGAACCAGTTTGACCCACCCGCTACAAGATTTCGAGCAGTAGATCCATTGTAAGTAACGAGCCTTTGCCCCAGATCAACGACAAGGGTATCGGTGTTGGCGAAAGTACCCTGAATCGTAATGTAATTTCCTTGAGTTGAATTACCCACAACCGGGTTAGTGACTGGACCAGTAATCGTAATGATCGGGTAGGTATTAGCCCATCCAGCGTTGGTGATAGTTGTTCCAGCCGCGCCACCGCCAAAGGTCAAAGGATAGACGCGAGGATATAAACGACCAAGATAGTTAGTACCGATCAAAGATGCAGACTGTTGCGTGTTGTCGTAGAACTTAGGATCCGGTGCAAAGAAAGTCCATTGGCTCGTAATGTATCCGTATGTGTAATCAGGAGTGATGACAGTTTTAGAGTCACGAACGCGAGCATTAAAGAATTGGATATTCGAGGATTGTGGCAACTTAAATTGCAGCTGATTGGTTGTGGAAAATGCTGTGTACGAAGCCGTAGGCAGTAGGTTAGATTTCAACAGGTTGTAATTTGCCTGTGCGCTCATTACCGAGTTGGCAGATCCGCCTGATGTATAGGTATCGACCAAGTTCACGGCAATTGAAAAGTGCGTGTTGTCGATTACAGTCAGCGTTTGCGAAGTCTGATTAAACCCAGTTCCCGCAGTTCCAGAAGGGTTGCCAGTAGAAACTACGCCCGTAATAGTCACGATTTGACCAGTATTAAAGCCGTGATATGCCGAGGTCGTATAGGTAATTACGCCTGTTCCAGTAGCGGTCGCACCTGTGATCGTGGCAGTTGTATTGCTAGAAAGAGTCAGGATCGTCAGCGTAATAGATCTGCCGCCTAAGAAATCACGACCCGAAAACATTCCATCGTTAAAGCCTTGGTTATCGTCTTGGTTACGAATAACTGGCAAGCCTTCAATGCCATCGGCAGATGTAATCTGATATGGAGAGTTTGCACCACCAAAGGCGAAGCCATTCCAAGCAAAGCCGTAAGCGTTAAGCGAAGTCAGAGTTGCCATTATTGAGCCACCATAGTTTTGCCACCGCCCGGAATGATTCCTTGAGTTTGACCCAAAGTAATAGCGTTAAGTGTACCTTGCGTGACAGTTGGGAGCGAAGGATCAGTTGTGTAAACATTGTTAGTGATCTGATAATTTGGAACTTGCCCAGTCATTGTTGGGCTGGTACTTCCAGCCGATGATGCATACGCGCCACTTACTCCGGCAGGAGTCATAACGCTAGCCTCGTAAGTTGAAATGCTTGCAGTCGATCCACCTAGAGCCTGAATCTTTGCCGCAGTTGCATCTAACTTTTGTTGCAACGCATCGAGTTGCTTCATAGCTGCATCTGAGATCGAAGTCGTGGACTTAGTAAAGGCGTTATCCGCGGCTGTAAGCGAGTCGTTAAGAGTCTGGGTTGCCTTTATCAAGGCGTTATCGCGGGCATCGCTAGCGGCTTGTACGGCTTTATTTAGCGTGTCCTGAGCCTTAGCCATAGAACTATTAAACGAATCAGTTTCTTTGTCGATCGCATCTTGCATAGCGGCAGAGTTGGCGGCTAGTTGCGTAGTCAAAGTCGTGCCAACATCGGCGTATTGCTTAGCCAAAGCCTCGGTTGCAAAGTTAGTGCCATCGTTCATTTGTGCGGCGAGATCATTCAGACCATTTTGCGAAGCGTCTTGAACCTGAGCGTAAAGTGATTTAATCGAATCTTGAGTTGCGGGTGCGGCAGTCAATACAGACTGAGCCAAAGCATCACCTTGCGCTGGACCTTGAGCGATCACTTCGTTGATAAATTGTTGGTTATATCCAGCGGCGGCTAACTTTCCAGCATCTTGTTGTAACTTTGTAATCTGGGTCATTTGATCTTGCAACTGAGATACGAGCGCATCGGCAGTTCCGCCACCCGCCGTAAAGAGTTTGCCAAGATCGATCTTAGTAGCGTTAGCGAACGCGTTAGTCATTACATCAATCGAGGATTGAATAATCTTTGCACGATTATCAGCCGCAGTTTGTTGCAACTGAGTAGCCTTATCGGCGTACTGTTGCTGAATATCAAGCAACTTTTGTTCGTGAGCATCCTGTAAGTTCTGGACAGTCGTGTTGTAATTATCTTGAGCCGCTTGCATCGCATCTTGATACTTGGCTTGGATGTCAGCACTATCTTGACCAAATTTATCTTGTGCGGCTTGAATTGCATCGTTGCGGGTTTTAGTAGCCGCATCCATTTTATCTTGACGATCTTTAAGCGCGGCATTCATTTGATCTTCGAGTTTGACTGCATCATCGTTTGCAGTTTTGATCTTTGCATTACGGGCGGCTAAAGCCTTTTCTGCGGCAGTAGCGGCTTTGCTGATATTTCCAGCCGCACCAAGATTGCCATCGACTCCAGCATCGCCTCCTGTGCCAGTTACGCCAGCATTGGCAAGGGTTGTTGCACCGCCCCCGAACATATTGCCGAGGTCGATCTTTTTGTTTTTAAGTTCATCGAGGGATTTGCCCATTCCCTTAATACTGTTAGCAGTCGAATCAAAGAAATGCCCGACATCCTGAGTCGCTCCGTTAATATCTTTGAGGGCGGCTTTAGCCGCACCACCTATGCCCGGCATAAAAGATAAACCCTCTAGCATAAGTTTCATTGGACCCGTTGCTAGTTTCATAACTGCCGTTACGACATCGCCAAGAATCTGAATGAACTCACCAAAGCCACCTACGCCAGCCTCGGCAACATCGATAACGATATCTCTGAAAGTCTTAAAGTGATTCCACGCATAAACAATTCCAGCGGCTAAAGCGGCAACTGCGACAACGATTAGTCCGATTGGGTTGGCATCCATTACCAGATTCAAAGCGGCTTGTGCTAATTCGGCGGCTTTAAGTGCCATCTCGTACGCACCCCAGATAGCAACTGCGCCACCAATAACGGCAAGAAATACCTCGAATGCAGATTTGTTTGCTTCGATAAATCCAACAAGCGGCTTGAGAATGTCAGAAATAAACTTAAATACAACAGAAGTGACATCAATGAAAATGCTAATTAGTTTTGTCAAGATAGGCATTACAACCGATCCAACCTTGACTGCCACATCATCGAACTTGGCTTTTAAGATTTCCATTTCGCCAGAGAATGTGTGCGTGTAACCAATAGCCTGACCATTGATCTTTTGATTTAACTCGTCCATCGCCTTAGTAATAGCCTGATTCTTAGGCAAGGTCGTATCGAGAGTGATACCGAATTCCTTAAACGCCTTAGCATTACCCATTTGGGCTTTTTCCAAAGTGCCAGCGGCAGTCGCTAAATCCTCGTGCTTGTAGCGGGCAAGGTCAGCCGCCATTGACATCAAGTTTGTTGATTCCTTCACATTTCCTGTGGCGGTGATCAACTTGTTGTAAGCATTCTCAGAATCGGCAACACTAAAACCGAGATTGCTCATCTTTTCAGTAGTCGATTGGATGACATCGCGGTTAGCGGCAGTATTAACCTTCGCGTTATTCATCGAAGTTGCTAAGGATTCAGTAGCGACCTGAGTATCTTGGACTGCTTTTATTGCATCGTGAAGTCCGGTTGTTAAAAGGTTTAGCCCTTGCGTCATCACATTGCCAGCGAAAACGCCGAGCATTGTGGTTTTAAGAGAACTGAATTTGCTTTCTTGGGCTTTAGCCGTATCGCCGATTTTGTTCAGACCAGCGGTTGCCTCTTGAACTGCCGCAGTTAGATTAGAAAGTTGAACAAGGATTTCAACATTTAATGGTGGGACATCACCTGCCACGGCTATGCTCCCATCGCTCTTGTGATTTCATCACGGATAAACTGCGAAGCCCGACCGGAACTAATTAAATAGTCACGCGCTGGCATCATGTAAGGATATTTTACCCCACTACGCCAGTTCGACGAGCCGAGTTCTACTGCACGAGCATATTCAGCACCCGAGGTTGCGCTCGCTACATAAGTGCCAAAACCTTCTCTGCGAGGAGGTAGTCCTTGGATATTTCTAAACAGGTTACCGGTTGCATAGTTTGGACCTTCACCATTTCTCGGACCAATATGCGGGTTGTGACGAAGCCTGTTGTTTTTTTGGATAGGCGGATTCTTTACCCGATTGGCATTTTCTTGAGCATGAGCGACAAGATCCCTAGTGATCAACTGCGTAGCCCTAAAGCCAGCATTGTCCATCCGTTTTTGCCACGCTTTTAATCCGGCAAAGACTTCATCGCGGTTGTCGCTCAATGCTTCTCCATCTTTTCGATCTTAACTTCTTCGACTGCATCTGCAATCGCTAAAAGCCAATCTGCCCGAGCCGCTGGAA
>Ga0208867_1000476_pt1 | contig 10673 bp, 25 predicted proteins | sample CryBogCBE05Oct08_FD_185505 | JGI IMG/M metagenome (GOLD analysis project Ga0208867, IMG submission 185505) | Freshwater microbial communities from Crystal Bog, Wisconsin, USA - CBE05Oct08 (SPAdes) (version 2) | ecosystem: Environmental > Aquatic > Freshwater > Lake | place: Crystal Bog... | reverse complement strand
CTTGATTTGGCCTCGATTTTTTTTAAGTTTCTCGAAATTTGCTTAATTTTTAGGCAGGGGTTGGCACGTTTTTTGACTGCGCGGAAGTGGCAGTTCGCCATTGGGTCAGGGCGTAGTCGATGGCCTTGCCGCCTATGTAGTGCCTGTATATGCCTTGATGTTCTAAAGATGTCTTGTGACTATGGCAACTCGTGCATAAGGATTGAAAGATGTTGTCATAGAACGCTTCTTTGCCAATGTCATTCCAACTGAATAGGTGGTCAACTTGGACCGCTTGCACTATGCGACCTTGGGTAGCGCATCCAGCGCACAAAGGTTCACGGCTTAATTGCGCAGCGCGAATCCGCTTCCATGCGGCGGCGTCGTACATTGCGTTGAATTGCTTTCGGTCTTTGCTTACCTTTGCTTTGTATGTGTCACGTCCACCATGCGCTAAACAGAATGTGCTTAACCGACTGCGGTTTTCTTTGCAGCCAAGTGAAGCGCATTTAGTGTTTGATGGAAGTGTTGGCATATGTAGTGGGGTACTCGCTGCGTCTGGTGTCTCTTTATATGCCTTGTGTAGAACAAGTAACCAGCATCCGCTTTCCCCCGTAAGTTAATTGTCCGTTGGCGGCGGCGATTCAATGATGTGCAATGGGTTGTTGTCTATCCAAATGTCAATGTCAATGCCGTTGCGTTCGCAATAAGGCAACTTGGCTTCACCTTTGGTTTCGATTACGCAATCCTTACCGATGATTTTGCCGATTGAATCGTAAAGGTCGGCCAGTTCGTCGGGGTCGGTGCTATGCGTGACGCAATAAACCTTATCTTTACGCAACCAAACCAATTGAATAAACACGTTCCAGAACTTTGGGTCGGCGCTGTATGTTTTGTGATAGTCAAGCGCAAACGTCAATTTGCCTTGCTTCTTTTCTTCCAATCCGAACTGTTGGGCTTCAAACATGGTGGCAAATGGTCCAAATCCATTTTTATACCAACCGTCGGGCTTTTTAGCGTAGTGCATCGTTCATCTCCGGTAATGGCACATCATTCGGCCACAATCCAAGCAATTGTAGTTTTTTTACCGTTTTGGTGTGTGCATTTTCCCAAATTTCCATTCTTTGGGCTTTTGATAGTCTTGAACCTTGGTCAATCATAGAATGGCAAGTCTGACAAAGTGCGGCGACCATGTTGTCGTCGGCTTTGATTGAACGACCTTTTCCAAATCCCCAATTGGTGTGTGCGGCTTGCGTTTCGCCGTATTGTCCGCAATGTTGACAATTTAGCGTTGCCACGGCCATCAATAGGCGCTTGGAACGGATGTAATTACGTTTCGGGTAGGACAACATCAATTCCCGCGTTTGCGGCCCATGCAAGCAACCATTCTGTGAATTCGGTGGCTTCTTGTTTGCTGAAGTCTCGCGTTTGTAGTCCAAGCTGTACCACGCGCTGATTGTCTAGGCTTGGAACAACACGGCCAGATTTGTGGAAAACTTCGCTGGAAAATTGGTCAACTAAAAAACGCTTCCAGCTTTCGGTGTCCCATCTTGCACCCATGTGTTCGGCTTCTTTGGCAATCTGGTGAATGATTGCGTGAAATAACGCATTTTGGTCATTCGTCCGTTTTTCGTCTTGTATTATCATTTCCAATCGCCTGTTGTTAGATAATGCGTCTTTGATTTTCGGCCAAATGTTTAATAAAACTTCATGCGCCTGTTTTGGGTCATGCAGAATTACTTTCATTATACCACCTCGACCACATATTGATTATTTGAAATAATATAATCGCGGGTTTTTTTAATCATGCGTTCGTATTCAGCGCGTGAAACACTTGAACGCTGTAAATCGTGGTATTCATACAAATCACGCAATGCTTGTAAACCTTTTGCAGTCGTCACCATTGATTTGGTTTTTTCATATCGTTGCGCCGCGGCCAACAGTTCCGATTGCGCCACATCACAAATCGGCAGAACTTCGGGTCCGATGCCGTTTAGTCCCATTGTTTGGGCCAAGTTCAGCATATCGGTCAACGCTCGCCAATCGGCCACGGTTGCTTTGCCCTTGCTAAGTGATTCAAGCGCCGACAGTTCCAAAACCCGCAATTTGTCCAATGCGTCCTTAGTCGTAATGGCCGCGCCAGCAATAGCGTGGGCAATCGGATCTATCAGCGCGTAGTGCTTGCGGTGCGTCCGTTTACGCATTCCCAAAGCCCAAATGTATGACTTGAACCCGGTCCATGTCGTTGGCAATTTTCCATTCGCGTTCGTTGCGGTTGGAATTTGACTTGACGATGTTTCCGGTCAATTCAATCAAACCCATCTTTTGCATTTCTTTAAGGCGGCGACTGATTTGGTTTTTGTCTAGGTTGGCAACATAGCCAATCATTGACGCGCCCATTGGTCCGTATTCGTCCAAGGCTTCCAAGATACGCGGAATGTGGTTTGCGGCCACGTCTGGCGCTTGTGCGGCGGCTTGATGTGATGTGATGGGGTCGGATGCGCGGGCGTTTAGCATTTCTTTGGTAAAAAAGTTTTGTATTGTATTGATGACGTTCATGTGTTCTTTTCCTTGGCCTAGCCGTTCTTTTGCTTGAGTTTGGCTTCAATCGCTTTAGCAAAAGTCGTTGGCAACGGCATTACGTCTGTGCGTTCTTTGTATAACTTATTCCAAACTTCAATCATGTCCTCATATGTCAGCCCAACCCATCCACGATTCGGTTGTAAGGTGGCAACCTTTAAACGATGTGCAGAGCAGGGCTTATCGCAAAGACTTTGGCATGGTTCGTTTGCCATAGGGCAGTAATCTGGCCTCATGCGTCTCTCCCTGTTTGATCCATCATCACGGTTCTAGCCAATGCTTCGCACGTTGGGCATGGAGATTCAATTCTGTCAGCCGCAGTTAGTAACAACATTTTTAAAGCAATGTTGTCTACACTTTGCGCGGCAGTTCGCAATGTTTTGGATAATTCTTTTTCAGTCATTCTGTTTCTCCTGTTGCTATTGTTGAAGCCGAATAGCGCGGTCATACCCAATTACAGCGTAAAGTTTTGCATTTAAATCGCCAGTTAAATTAAATGCTTGTTGATAGTGCCCAGTAATTGCCAATGCAAAACGATGCGAATCTTGAATTTTTTGACTTACGTTTGTATCTTCCAACGAGTTAATCAATGTTCGCTCACAGAAAAAGTAATCTGGGGCTTCGTCTTTAGTCATTTGTTCTTCTCCTTTTTTGCGTATTTGCCACAAGTGCATTTAAGACCATTCCAGAATCCGCAGAACAACAGCTTTTTTGCCCCGCAGTCCGTTTTCCATTCGTATCTCGAAATTTTTTTCCAAACACATTCAGTCATGTTTAGCCTCCCTTAATGCTTTAAGTTCATTTCTCAGGCGTGTGTAGCCTGCGTAGTGCAGGGCCATCTCGTAAGAGCCATCCTGTGCGCTCTGCCAATGTGCCTGTGCCTCTTTAATCTTTTCCATCTCAGCGAGTATTTGTTCTTCAGTCATGCTTCACCTCCTTCGGGAGTCCGTTGGCCTCTTGCTCGAATTGCGTTTGCAATACTCCATGCCGCACCGTTTTGTGGCGGGTTTGATAGAAGCATGGTGTAGTCATACAGTCGTTTATCTGCTTCTTTTGCACACGCCTCACGCTCATGCTGTGCTACCAGTTTGGCAAACTTTACGGGGTCTAATTCGCCAGCAACATAATCACCGTTGCTTTCAATAACCAAGGCTTGGTCATATAGTTTTGCAATTTGTTCGTCATTCATACCAAAGCCACCGCCAAGAACCAAGCCAACAAAACGGCAATGATGACCGCCAACCCGTAGTCTAAGATTTTTTCCAAAATCATTTTGTTTCCAATCGTGTGATGTGATGTGCCAAAAGCCATTTGTCGCCAAGGATTCGGACCGACCGAACCCATGCGCGGATATTGTGCCGAACCAAGTGGCGCTCAATGTCGGGGCGGTCAAAGTTGCGACGTGCGCGTTGTAGCATTTGTGTTTTCATGTTTTGTTTAGGCAAAAGTTGCAATGGTTTTGTTGGCTTTTTCCAATGCTTCGGTCCAATTGGAAACCCATTTAAAAGACAAAGTGCTGATTTCGTGGGCTTTAAATTCGTTTTTGTAGCCACGGGCAAACGTAAAAGTGCGTTGCACGTTGTCCCGTGTAATCTTGACCCATTGGTTGTCGCTGCGAACATATTTTTCTGTGAACCGTGTCATGTCAAACTTCTGTTTTGTGTTGTTGATGACGCATTGTAGTTTAGATTTCTAAACAGTTCAAGACTTTATGCAAAAAAAACTAGGTGGTTTCCCTAATTTTCTTCAAAACTTGCAGGGCATCATCCACGGATTCAACCAAAAACGGCCTAGCGCCGGACCATTCTGACCACCAAGTCATTTGACTTTCGCGTAGCAACCTTGCACTTGGCACTTTGTCACCGTCCTTAACTTCCATCAGAATGTTCACCCTTTTGTAGCCAACCAGCAAATCAGGACAACCGCCGCCAACTTGCCCAAGTGATTGAACGGTAGCGCCAGCGTAACGCAAAGCGTCCACGATTCTGTTCTGATTTTGGTCTACTTTTGCGGCGCGTCTCATTGGTCCAACACTTCTTTGAGCTTCATGCGGTAATGATGGGCTTTTTCGGCGTCATCCAGCGCGTCGGGTTTGCGTCCCTGTCTCATGCTGTATTTGATTACGTTGCCTTTGAGAAACCCAATAAATTCGTCACGGGTCAAAACGGATTCCATCACTTCCCAAGGTTGAATCTTCATGGCAACGTAATGAATGCCACCGACTTGGCCTTTGTTGGCTTTTGCGGAAATGTTTTTCATTGCTTCGTCCATCTCAGGCGTCCAATCGTCCATCTTTGTCCCCTTTTAAAAAAACCACTTTGATTTCGTCCCAACGTTCATCGCTGGCTTGGAAAACACGGGCCATCGTTTCGTCCTTGATTGCCAGCGCCAGCGTTTTTGATACGGCGGCATCCAGCAATTCGGCATTCATGACCACGGTTCGCCAATCTTTCGACCACTTCTTTTTAACTTGTCCAACGTAAAAAGTCATATCCGGCGCGTCCTTAATTGCGTGATTCGTGCAACAAGGGCGAAGGCTTCGGTTTTGCCGCGCTTTTTTTCGATTTCCTTGATAGTGTCCCGCCACCATGCAATCGCTTCTTCACGGCCACATTCCATTGCTTTCTTGTCAAACCGCGCTTTCCATTCACGCGCTTCGGATTGACGCATGAATTCCAATTCTGTGTTGCTATTGTCCAACTGCATCTCCTAAACACCACAAAGCCCAATTTATAACGCTGCGTGGAATGTTTTTATCACCCATGCGTACCAAATCCAAAATTCGGGCAGCTTCACGTTCTTCATCGTTGTAATGTTCACGCATGGCGTCCCCGCAATTGGTTTAAACGTTCACGAATATGGTCAGGCATAGGAACGGCTTTTGCGCGTTCTTGAGCAATAATTTCCAAGGTGCTGACCTGCTTTTTAGTCTCAGGGATTTCAGCGCCATCCCATCGTTGCTGGTTAAGGTAAACCAAAGGTGCTGGAATGAATGCCCCGTCCATCTTTCGCCATTGGTCCGTGGTTTTCATCCATTCAACGTGTTTGATGATTTGGTCACAACAAGTTTCGCAGTAAAGTTTGGCCCATTTTTGCAAACAAGCCGATTTTGCGCCTTTTCTTGTTGACTTAGGCCAAGCTGCCCAAAAACGTTCAAATCCTAAGTCATTCATCGTTTGTGCTTTCATGTGGTGAATGTAAACCGGTCCATTTTTCTTGTTGCTCTTTTAAAAAGTCAGGCAACAAATTAAACAAAAGCTTGGTTTGGTCAGGTGTAAACAAAAATTGCGTTTGGTGTCCACATTCAAAACAATCTTGTTTTATTACGAAATAACCCATGTCTGAAACATAAACTTCAGTTGGGTAACTGTTACTTAATATCATGTGATTTCCTTTCTGTTTTTAAACTGCTTTTTGGTGAATGTTTGAGCAAAGCACAGCCTAACCGTGGTCAAAACCAAAGTTCGCTTGTGCCTTCTGCTTTTCGGAGCCATGTCCTCGCATCGCACTGTCCAGACTATTTTCAACCACCACGCTCTAGACTTCGCCCACGTTCCCCGCTTTGGTTCGCTCATGTAACGGGGTATCTCATGCCCAACCATCGACGTACCGCATTGGGCAGTCCAAAAGCAAAAACCCCGCAAGATGCTCTGTGGTCTTGGCTCTTGGCGAGAGCAACAGCAAGACGATTGAAGTGACTCAAAAGACTCGCTTGCCGTACGACAAGACCACACAGTACCCTGCGGGGTTAATTTAATCACTTCATCGTCCAGATGCCACTCTAGACGGTTCTGAGTATACACGAAAATTTGCCTTGTCAATAAAACCATTCGGGCCGCAAGTTTCGCAAGTCGTAAAGCCGACCCTTTGGAATGGCCTTCCATTGCGACACCGCGCCTTTTGTGATGCCCAACAGTCGGGCCAATGCGTTCGACCCACCAGCCAATTTAATTGCAATTTCTTTTGTCATCCGTTCAGTTTACTATACAATGAACGTCCCATCAACAAAACAGGACATGACAATGGACCACCCGAACCGAACGCTTTATGGCGTTTTAAGCCAACTTCGGCAAATTGAAGATTCAGACATCACGCCATTCGTGGCGCGGCAGCTTATCGCCAGCACAATGAGCTTGTTTAATCAAGCCAGCGCGGATGTGTATAAGGCCACAAAAGACCCATTGATGGACGCTTTCATGCGCTTAGATGAACTTTGCGAATCGGAGTTTTACAAAAAATGAAAGTCTATAAAGCAATCAGCGACGTTCAAGCCGCTTTGTCGGTGCGTGGCATAGCCAAAAACCGCAAGACCGATTCTGGTTCAATCTACCATTTCCGGGGCATCGATGACGTTTATAACGCCTTGGCCGAATTGCTGCCAAAACATGGGCTTTGCATTTTGCCGCGGGTGTTGAGCCGAACCTGTGCGGAACGGGTCAGCGCCAGCAATAAGGTTCTTTTCTACGTTACGGTGGAAGCTGAATTCGATTTCGTCAGCGTTGAAGATGGTTCAAAACATGTTGTTAAAACGTTTGGTGAAGCAATGGATTCGTCCGACAAAGCCACCAACAAAGCAATGTCAACGGCTTACAAATACGCATGTTTTCAAGCGTTCAGCATCCCGACGGAAGCCATCGATGTGGAAATCGACAACCACCAAGTCAGCGGTGGCCCATCATTGGCCGACTTGACGCCATATCTTGCCAGCATGGAAAACGCCAGAACGCACGATGAACTGAAAACGGCTTACTTTGCCGCGCTAAAGTTTGCTGGCGGTAATATCCAGCTTCAAAACCAAATTCTCGACCTTAAAGACCGCAAAAAAGCAGCAATATGATTCAAGGTTCACCAGAGTGGTTCGCATCTCGATGTGGCAATGCGACAGCTTCGCGCATTTCGGACATCGTAGCAAAGACAAAAACAGGGTATTCAGCATCTCGCGCCAATTACATGAGCCAATTGCTTTGCGAAAGATTGACCGGGACGGTTGAAGAATCTTTTACCAACGACGCCATGAAATGGGGAACGATGCAAGAACCATTTGCTCGGGCCGCGTATGAGCAAGCCAAGGACGTGATGGTCGATGAAGTGGGGTATATATCCCACCCAACGATTGAACGCGCTGGTGCTTCGCCTGATGGCCTTGTCGGGGATGATGGCGCGATAGAAATCAAATGTCCGAATTCGGCCAACCATTTCGACATTATCATCAACAAGAAATACCCTAAAAAGTATCATGACCAAATGCAATGGCAAATGGCCTGTACCGGACGCAAATGGGTGGATTTTGTTTCGTATGACCCGCGAGTTCCAGAACGCTTGCAGCTTTACATTCAGCGCGTGCCGTTTGACCCGGTGTATGTGGCCGAATTAGAAACTGAAGTCAAATTATTTTTGCAAGAATTGGAACAAAAAATCCAATCTTTGCTTATGATTTGACCCGCAGTTGTCTTTTGGAAGCCTGTTAAGCCAACATTCAAGGATGCTGAACCATGCGGTTTTTTGGCTTTCTCGCATGGAATTTAAAAGGCCAAATTGAGGGCTTCCACCTTTTAGGACAAGACGTTCAAGGCGTGTTCAGCGTGTTGGCGGCGTTCAGCAAGGCCAATTGAACCGCCGTTGATAATCTTGGTGCATTTCACGAAATCCCATGCGTCAGCGGGTGCGTTTAGTTTGTGCGTATCCCAAAACCAACCCGCGGTCAATGCGGCGTAATGCGGCGTTGCAACCATGTCAGGGTTCATCACAAAGTCAACGCCAAGGGCTTGTCCGGCATGATAATAATTGGCGTGACCCGTCAATTGAACGCAGCCACGGCCACGGAAACGATACCCATCGCCCGACGCTTCATCGCGGTTTCCCATGCGGTTGGCGTAAACCTTGTTGGCGATACGCTTCGGCTGACCTGCGTATTCGTTGGCGATTTCCTGTGTTGGAAAGCGTTTCGGCCACAAACGCATCAAGGTTGCGGCTTTATAGTTTAGGTTTTCTTCCAGCGTTTTAAAGTTGTTGCATTCATGGCCGCATTGACCAATAAACATGGCTTGCTGGTGCGGCGTGGCAATGTTGAATCGCTCGAAAGTTTCGTTTAAGCCATCCAACCATGAAGGATTGATGCCCAACTTTGCTAATTGGTCATTGTTGAGCATTTACCTTTCCTTTCACGGTTTCGTATTGGTCTATACACGCATTCAATTTGACGATGGCGGCGTCGCCTTCTGCGGCGATGGTGACAATATCTTTAAGAGCCTGTCGCTCAGGTTCGGTTCCATTTTCTGGATTTCCGGCGGGAGTTCCGGCATCTGAACTGGCTTGTACGGGACAACTGGTTGGGAACCGCAACTCGCCAGCATCAATGCGCTGATTAGTAACAACTTGTTTTTGAGAAATTGCATTGGTTGCCTTTCGTAATGCTGCGGTTTTTTCTTTCAAGGTTTGGGCTAGTTCAGCTTCTTTTTGCCGCGCTTCAGCGTTTAGGCGGTCAATTTCGGCTTTATCTTCGGCCACGCGCTTTTCGTAACCTTTATGTTCAGCCACAAAGTAACCACCACCCAAGGCCAAAACAATGCCGCCGACTTGCATCATTAAAGCGTAAGTGGCAATCACCGGAAGCCATTTCGCCACATAACTGACGCCGTATAGGGCAATGCCCCCAACCAGCGCCAGCATTGCCAGAATGTAGAAAAGGTCGCTAAAAAACGTAAGAATCCAAGTCATGACGCCCCCAATCGTGCCGCGGCTATTTCTTGCCGGAAATCGTCCGATTCCAAATGTTCGGGCGGTGTGGTCGGCGGTGGTGGTGGACGCCAAGATTCGTCAAGTTCGGGATTAACAAAAACAGGCATTGCACCGAATGCCGAACTTTGCGGTGGTTGCACAAACTGATTTTGAGCCACGCAAGGCGCTGTTGGTGCTGTGGCTTGTTTGACCCCTGCCAACGTGCCAGCAACGCCGCCAGCGACCCGTTTGCCCACAATGCCGCCTATCCCGCCAACCAACAACAAAACGATGTCGTTCAGCATCTTGGTGTAGGCTTGGTCGATGGGAGCCATTGCCTTGATTGGTTGAACCACAAAGGTCACCGAATATAAAAGGCAAATGACAATAAAAAACAAAATGCCCGTAATCGCCAAGACAACGATGGCCCAAATGCGGACCTCGATTTCTTCAGCGGTTAGTTTGTGGTCCGGGTGGTTGCTGAATAGCATCAATTTGTTTCTCCAGAACGGGCGCGACCAAATAGTCCGGGCAGGTTTGCGTGAAAAGACAGCGCGGACGCTGGCATTCAGGGTCTTGAAAATGGTCAAAGTCTTGACAAACGTACCTGTAACGGTCCGAACATCCACTAATTGCGATGATGAACAGGATGGCTATTTTTTTTCGCATAGTCTACGGATTCCTGTATGAAGTAATAGCCAACCGTCCCAAGAACAATTACCAAAACAATCACCAAACCAATGATGAAAAATTCTTCTTGTTCTTGCTTTTGCTTCTTTGCGCGGTCTTTAGCGGCTTGCTCGGCAAACTTGTCCGCTTTGTCCATTTCTCCAGCGCGAGCTTTAATTTTATTCCAAACGTCAATTTTGCCGGACGTCATGAACAACATTTGCAGTTCGGTTTCAAACTGTTTTGTTTGTTCCAGCGCCATTTCGATTTGAATGGCGGTTCCCATGTTGGAAGCCTTGCCAGAATCTTTGGCATCCTTGACCGCTTGAACGGCGTTCGTTTTGGCATCGAAATACTTGCCCAATACCGGACCCAACGAACCAACGTCGTCAACCGTCTGACTCATCTTTTTGACAAGTTTTACGGCGGACTGTATGGCCGCTAGTGCGGTAATTGGGTCAATCATCTCATTTCCCCGTCAGGTTATGCCATCCCACCATAATCGCGCCCGTCACCAAAGTGATGATGCCGATTGGCTTTGCAAGGGACGCAATCCAGTTCAACACTTTCACTGCGCCTTGCGCCGCCTTGAATGCCTCAATGATGTCCTTTGTGTTTGACTCTATTGTGTCAACCTTGGATTCCATCGCGCAAAGACGCGCATAAATTTGTTCGTGCGTAACTGGATTGTCCATTTATCAGCTTTCGGGCGGCGCTTCGGCGGCGGC
>Ga0208867_1000475_pt1 | contig 10725 bp, 12 predicted proteins | sample CryBogCBE05Oct08_FD_185505 | JGI IMG/M metagenome (GOLD analysis project Ga0208867, IMG submission 185505) | Freshwater microbial communities from Crystal Bog, Wisconsin, USA - CBE05Oct08 (SPAdes) (version 2) | ecosystem: Environmental > Aquatic > Freshwater > Lake | place: Crystal Bog... | reverse complement strand
ATAAAATATCCAAAACATATTAATAACAACTAACAAGGAGTAAACCGACATGGCATCAGCCGTAACAGGTACCGGCAACCTCGCAGCCGCACCTACAGCGTATTCTGGCGCTAACAGCCAGCTTACACAAGCAATTCAGACCATCTGGTCAAAGGAAATCCTATTCCAATCAATGCCTATCCTTCGCTTCGAACAATTCGCAGTTAAGAAGACAGAACTTGGCGTAGCTCCTGGTCTCCAGATCAACTTCATGCGTTATAACAACCTCGGCTTCGCAGCCCCATTGGTTGAAGGTGTTCGTATGACAACCAACGCATTGACAGCTCAACAGTTCTCAATCACCGTTGCAGAACAAGGATACGCAATTGCAGTATCTGAGCTTCTTCTCAACGCTTCATTCGATGACGTAATGGCTTCAGCTTCACGTCTTCTCGGTCGCAACATGGCTCTCTACCTTGATGGCCAGGCTCGTGACACCCTTATGGCAGCATCTTCAGTCATCTACGGCGAAGATCGCTCAAACCTTTCAGCAGTCAACAACTGGTATGCATATGGCACAGAAGCAACTTCTCGTGCAACAATGACCGGTGCTTCATACCTCTCAACCCGTACCGTTAAGGACGCAGTTGAGACATTGGCAACCAAGAACATCCCAAGGCTTGGCGAGACCTACGTAGCATTCGTACACCCTCACCAATCACGTCGTCTTCGTGACCTCCCAGAGTTCATTGAAGTCACAAAGTACGCTGCTCCAGGTAACTTCATGCTCGGTGAAATTGGTCGTTTGTACGACACAGTCTTCATTGAGACAACCCAAATCACCAAGGTAACCAACGGTGCAGGTTCAGGATATACAACTGATACAGCTGTAGCTCCAGGATCAATCCAATACCCAACAGGTGGAGGTTACACAACTCCAGTAACAGCTACAGGTAACGGTTCATCTGACCGCTACTCAGCTATCTTCATTGGAGACAATGCATTCGGTCACGCTATCTCACTTCCAGTTGAGCTTCGTGACGGCGGTATTCTTGACTTCGGTCGTGAGCACGCTCTTGCTTGGTACGCAATCTACGGTCTTGGTCTTATCACTGACCAATCTGTAGTTATCGCAGAAACCAACTAATTTAATACCCGGGGGAGAGACCTTGAAGCCTCTCCCCCACCCTAACTAACATAACAGGAGAATAACAATCGTGGCAAAAGCAAAAGTAACAGATGTAACCGGCCGTGTCCGTGAACAAATGATTAAGGATAGCGCTGAAGCTTTAGCAGCTCGTGCAAACGAGATTTCGCTAGCTACAGCAACACAAGAGTACAAGGATGCAACTGAAGTTGTAGACTTGTCAACACCATCAGCACCAACCGTTATTGATGAGGTTGAGAGCGTAGGCGTTAGCCTTGCTGATGATAGCGTCATCGTACGTGTCGCAGAAGACATTGAAATGATGACTGTAGGAGCGGGCAACCATTATTCTTTCCAAACAGGTAAGAAGTACAAGGTACCGAAGCATGTAGCAGCACACCTTCAAGAAAAGGGTTACTTGTACGACCGTTTGTAAGCTGCACCCCTAGATCGCTAAACTCCAACAAACGCCCTCCTGTTGGAGTTTAGCCCATTTAAGGCTGACTAATCATCAGCTTTATAGGATGATTACTACATTAATTTACTGGAGGTTCTGTGGCAACTTTAAGCGCTCTCTCTGACCGTTTACGTGCAGAACTTGGCGATACCGCCAGATCCTTCGTAGACACTCTTACAGGTGACGAAAGTACTGTTCGCTTTCAAATGTCTCAAGCCCCTGTACAGGGCTCCACTCTTTCTATTCAAGTAACTACCCCAGGCTCTACAGCCACAGTTACGGGCGCATCTGCCGCCCTAGGTATTGTTACCTACACCACCATATCTAACACATTTGCTACAGGACAATTAGTAACAATCACCGGTCTTAGCACATCAGCATTTAACCTTACCAAAGTACTTATAACATCCGCTACCAGCACATCTTTTACAGTGGCTAGCAGCGCTACCGGCACAGCAGTTACCAATGCATCTGCTCAGGCAGTGGCCGGAACTAATACTCAAGATGTTTCCTCTACCGCAATCGTAGAAGAGGGCACAGGAGTTCTTACTTTGGCAGTGGCCCCAGCAACCGGATCCATTATCAATATCTCTGGACAGGCCTACCGTTACTTTACTGACTCTGAAATAGCTTATTACATTAATACGGCGTTCTCTCAGCACACCAGTACAGAGACTACCAGCCTAGGAAGTAACATCACTCAACTGGCATTCCTACCGCCTATTGAGGAATACCCCCTAGTTATTCTTGCCTCTACGCTGGCCCTCTATACGCTAGCTAATGACTCAGCTTTTGATATTGACATTATCTCTCCAGACGGTGTTTCTATCCCTCGTTCTGAACGTTACCGTCAGGTTATGGAAATTGTTCAGACCCGTAAAGAACAATACATTGAGCTTTGTAAGATGTTGAACCTCGGACTCTATCGAATTGAGGTCTTTAGTCTACGTCGCATCAGCCGTCTTACAAATCGGTACGTACCTATCTACAAGCCTCAAGAGATTGATGACTGGTCACTACCGCAACGAGTCATGCTCCCTACCCCTACATATGGGGACGTTACTCCTCCAGAGCCAATTATGGTTCAGGATCTGGAAATGTACTCAGGAGACGACTTCTCTATGGAGTTTGGCTTCAGCTTTGACCTTACTAACTACACGCCTAAATCAGAGATTGTTCTTTACCAGAATAGTGAATTCTCTCAAGTTGGCCCAGTTATCCTAGGTACCTTTAATATTACTAAGGTAACCCCACAAGGCGCCAGTGTTCCAACACTTCTACAGATGACTCTTCCAAGCAGTGTCACAGAGATGCTTCCAAAGGTCTCTTACTATGATCTACGACTTACCGATCAGAATGGTCTTAAGAAGACCTACTTTGGCGGAAAGGTCTATACCTTCCCATCCGTAACCAATTCCTATAATTATGCGAGTTCAGTATGAGCCCAGTAGTATGGACCCCCTCGGGTACCTCCGCCCAGACAGTAGTAACCTATGATTGCAGTGGCACAGGCACCTGCACCTGTGGAACCTGTACCCAGCCAGCAGTAACCATTAATGAACCTGCTGCCATTACCCTAACTAGTCAGACCCTTGCGGTACCGGCTATTGCCTTCCACTATACCCAGCTCATTCCTAGCAATACCTGGGTAATTGCCCATGATTTAAACTTTTATCCAAACGTAACTGTTGTAGACTCAGCAGGTAACATAGTAGAAGGTAACATCTCCTACACCGATTCAAACCACCTGACCTTAACGTTCACGGCGGCTTTCGGTGGAGATGCATACCTTTCTTAAGGAGATAACGAATGTCACGTAGCTTTCTAACACCGATCAATCTGAATCAAAATGAAATTCAGAATGCTCGTATTCAGAACCTTGCTACAGCGCCATCTAGCCCTGTAACAGGTCAGATTTACTACGACACTTCTGTAAACCAGCTTAAGGTTTATGAGGGCAGTGGCTGGGCTCCTGTTGGTGGAGTTGCTACTGGTGCCGGCGCACCCGCAACCTCGCCTTTATCTTCAGGCTCAATGTATCTTGATACAACTAACAGCCTTCTTTATGTTTCTAATGGAACCTCATCAAGTGCTAACTGGATTCCAGTTATGCCTTATGGCCTTACTGCAGATATTGCTAATCTTAATACTGCTAACGCTTCTGGTTCCTCTCTAAAGGTAGCTCGTGCGGACCACGTACACCGCCATACAGATACCGATCACTCTGGAATTCACCTTAATGCGCTTGCTACTGCAACTGGCTCTTACTCAATGGGTGGCAATAACCTAACAAACCTTGCCACACCTGTTAACCCAGCAGATGCAGCTACTAAGGCATATGTAGATGCTACCGCAACTGGTCTTAGCATTCAAAGTTCTGCCGAGTATTTAATTGCTGGAACTATCGCAGGTACATATACAGCAGGAACAACTGGCGCTGATGGTGGTACTGGTGTTGGCGCAACAATTACCTATTCTTCAACAGGCTCTACAACTATTGATACCGCTGCATCTCCTCTTAAGCTTAATGACCGTGTACTTGTAATCAACGGTGTAACTGCTTACTCTGGTGCATCATCAATTGTAAACGGCCTCTATACAGTAACAACTGCGGGTACATCCGGAGTTGCTACAGTGCTTACCCGTTCTACAGACTACGATAACCACATTGCTGGTCAAGTAGACGCAGGTAACTTCGTTTATATTGCTGCAGGAACTATCTATGGCGGAACTGGTTGGGTACAAACTCTTCCTGGAACAGCTACAGACGTTGGCAATGGAATCAAGATTGGTACCGATCCACTTGATTGGGCACAGTTCTCTGGTCCAGGAGCGTACACAGCCAATAATGGCGTAAAGTTAACCGGAACAGTCTTTAGTTTTAATCCACTTTCAACTGGTGGTTTGACTACTGGAGTTTCTGGAGCTTCCCTACTTCTTGCTACAAACTCAGGACTTGCAACATCTAGCAGTGGTGTAGGAGTAACCTCTGGTCTAGGTATTACCGTTTCTGGTGCAGGTGCTGCGGGAGCAGCTACTGCAAACCAGGTAGCCATTAACACCGACGTAGTAGTTCGTAAATATGCTGCTACAATTGGTGATGGAACAACAACATCGTTTACAGTGACACACAATTTGGCAACTAAGGACGTGCAAGTTACCCTTTACGATACGTCAACCAACGTAGAGTACACGGCAGACGTTACGCATTCGACTACTAATACTATTACAGTAGCCTTTGCAAACGCACCATCTAGCAACCAAATCCGAGTCGTAGTATTCGCATAAGGAGGTTAAAAAGTGTCAAAGCCCTTTTTAACCCCAATAAATCTAGTACAAGCCGCTACTGATCCAGTAACTGCTACAGCTGGAGATATGTACTTTAATACTGTTGATCAAGCAGTTAAGGTATACAACGGCACAAGTTGGAATGATGTAGGAACTGGTACTGGCGGGGGCAATGGAAATGCCGATGCCTACACATACATGGGAGTTTACTAATGGCGACATATACACCGACAGCCACACCAACTTTATTTTATAGGGGTGCAGCTACTACAACTTCTAGCACAGTTTACACTGTGCCTACAAGCACATCCTCTTACAGTACTGTGGCTATTTTGACAGATATTGTTATTTCTAGCACTGACCCAAATCAACAAACTGTTACCATCTTAGTGGATGGTGTGGTTCTGGTACCTTCTGTCCCTATTTCCTCAAATAGCGTTTTAAACTTTCAATTTCGAACAGTTATGACCACTGGTAAAGTTATTACGGCATTGGCTGGGTCTACCAACATCAATCTTCATATTAGCGGAATTCAGCTTTCATAATGACTATCCAACAATATCCTTCCTATGACAATATAGCCTCTACCCTATCTTGGAAGTATACGGCTTTGGCTAATCAGACAGTGCTTTCTGGATTAGATGATTTTGGCCAAACATTAATTTATAACGCTGGAATAGAACAATTCTACCTAAATGGTGTATTATTAGTTCGAGCAGTAGACTATACGGCTACAGATGGCAGGACAGTAACTATCCCGGCACTTAAAGCAGGAGATTCTGTTCAAATCGTCTGTTGGTCTGCGTACTCTGTTGCCACCAGTTCCTCAGGAACATCCGAGTCGTTTCATCCGTTCATGTTGATGGGAGCATAAGATGGCAAATTCATATAAAGTCTTAGGTCAGTCTTACCCTCTTGCGACTACCAATACAGATATCTACACAGTTGGCGCTGGTAAATCAGCAGTCGTTTCCACTATCGCTATCTGTAACCAAACAGGTAATCAGCTTACCTACAACATTGCTATTCGTATTGGTGGATCTACTTTGGCTACCAGCCAATATCTTGCATATAGCACACCGATTAATGGAAATACCACCACCTTTATTACTATAGGAGCTACGCTAACTGCGACGGATGTGATAACAGTTTACGCTTCAACACAAGGTTTGTCGTTTAGTGTGTTTGGAACGGAGATTTCATAATGTCAGTTTCAAGTATTGGAGCAGCTCAAGGAGGAGCAGCGTTTAGCGTTGCTGTATCTACTACGTATCAAACAGTAGTTTTTACTCAGCAACAGCCTGCTGGAGCGTATACATTTACCTCTCAAACTAGTAACAACACTATGGACCTTTACTTCTTTGGTTCTGGTGGAACTCTCGTCACCTCTACAAATGGTAAAGCAATTCAACCTTCTTTACCATTTAGCAAACTTGTTATTGTTGGTGGAACTCCTGGAGATGTTATTACATTTTCTGCTCAACAAACATTTAGTGGTACAGCTGAAACTTCAGAAACTGGTGCTGGTCCAGTTGTTTTAAGTACAAGCCCGACATCTTTACCAAACGTTAACTCAACAACAGTTGTTACGGGCTTAAATTTTGCATCAAACGTAACTGCTACATTTACGGGTACAGATAATTATGTAAGAAATGCTAAATCTATAGTTTATGGTTCTCCTACATCTATTGTTGTTACCCGACCAGACTCTATGCCAACAACTTATTCTCCCTATACACTTACTGTGACAAACCCGTCGGTAGCTGTTCCTTCGGGAAGTAATAAAAATACCGTATCTGTAACAGCTGGTGTTAATCCAGTTTGGGTAACATCTGCATCACAAAATGGAAATACTGGTTTTCCTCTTACAGCTATATCAGCCACAGATGCTGATGGAGCAAGCTCAATAACATATTCAATAGTTTCTGGATCATTTCCAACTGGTGTAACTTTAAATACAAGTACTGGTGCTTTTACTGGAATTCCAACAACAGCAGGTACTTATAACGTAACAGTTAGAGCAACTGATTCAGGTGGAAACACAGCAGATAGATCTTTTACATATTCACTTACAGGAGGCAATATAACTTCTGATGCAACTTATTATTATCAAACTTTTTTAACAAATGGAACTATTGCTCCAACAATATCTGTTACAGCTGACGTATTCTTAGTTGCAGGTGGTGGCGGTGGCGGTGGTGCAGGCGGCGGAGGCGGAGGTGGAGTTCGTGCTCTTACTTCACAGAGTATACCAGCGGGATCTTATGCCGTAACAGTAGGCGGCGGAGGTTCTGGTGGACCACGTTCTTCTGGAGGACCAACTGGAACAGGATCAAATGGATCAAATTCAGTTTTTAATGGATTATCAGCAACTGGTGGTGGTTTTGGTGGCGGCTATTCTATAAATCTTAATGGTTCATCAGGAGGTTCTGGCGGCGGCGGAGGAAATTCAAATGGTAGTACTGCTCAAGGTGGAAGTACTGGAAATGCTGGAGGTTATACACCAGTAGAAGGATATAGTGGAGGAACTGGTGGAAATTATGCCTACACATCTGGTGGCGGTGGTGGTGCAGGTGGTTCGGGTGCAAATAATACTACGAGCTCTTCTGGTAATGGTGGAGTTGGCATAACAAGTGCATTAAGTGGAACTTCTTATTATTGGGGTGGCGGTGGCGGCGGAGGTCTTCAAAGAGGTAGTTCAACTGCTGGAAATGGCGGTGCAGGCGGTGGCGGTGGCGGACAAGCTTACGGAGTAAGTTCTACTGCTGGTACAGGTGGTGCAGGTTTAAATAATGGTGGTAATGGACTTCAAGACACAGATGGTTCAACAAATGCTGGTTCTGGAGGAACCAATACTGGCGGCGGCGGCGGAGGAATGGGAATTTCAGTTGGATTAGCAGGTTCTGGTGGTAGTGGAATTGTAGTTATTCGTTATACTCGTTCTCAGGTAGGTGGCTAATGCCAATATCTAATTATCCCGCACCTCGTTTTCCTATTGGCAATTCACAGTGGCGCTATACAGCCACAGGTGGCGAGACAACTCTTTCTGGGTATGACGTTTCTGGAACACCTATGGCGTATGTTGTCAATAGCGAACAGGTATTTCAAAACGGCGTTATGCTCGTACGAAACGTAGATTACACAGCATCTACAGGTACTAGCGTTGTATTAAATAATGCTCTAGCTGCTGGGGACTTTGTAGAGATTCTTACTTACTCTAACTTTAACGTGGCTACCTTGCCATCTGGCTCTATCACTGGTCTTATTCAAAACTCCCAGCTACAAAACAATTCTTTGGTATTAGGCTCTGTCTCTGCTCCCCTTGGCTCTACCGTGAGCTCTTTAACAGGGGTAACTATTGATGGTGTCACAAACACTATCCACACTAATCGTGGAGCAACTAATCCAGTGACAGGTCAAGTTGTTGGAGACCTATTTTGGAATACCACCAGTTCAGCTCTTCAACTATGGAACGGATCTGCGTGGATTTCTTTTGCTCCTCCCGCTGCACCTACAATTGGTACTGCAACAGATGTAGGAACTGGTAGGGCATTTAACAATGCCGCAGCTACTGTCACTTTTACACCAAACAATACAGGCGGAACGGCAGCACAATATTTTGTTACTTCAGCCCCAGGCGGGCTTACAAGTTATGGATATTCTTCTCCTATCACTATTACTGGCTTAACAACATCAACTCAATATACATTTACAGTAACAGCACAGGGCTCTTTTGGAAATAGTAATGCCTCTTCATCAACAGGATCATTAACAGTAACATCAGTCCCTCAAGCACCAACTATTGGCACAGTAACACAATCAGTAAACTCAGTTTCTATTCCATTTACTGCAAACGGCACAGGTGGAAAAACAATAACTGGATATACAGTAACCTCGTCTTCTGGAGTTACAGCAACTGGAACAACAAGCCCAATTTCTTTATCAGAAACAAATAATGGAAATTATACTTATACAATAACTGCAACAAATGCAAATGGAACTTCTGCTTCAAGCTCTCCAAGTAATTCCCTAGCTTTTGCATTTATACCAACAGTTTCAGGTGGCTCTTTGGCTTCAGATACAACATATTATTATCGTACATTTACTGGAAATGGAAATTTATCAGTAACTAATGCAGCGTTAACAGCAGATATCTTAACAATTGCAGGTGGAGGGGGTGCATCAAATGCTGGTGGTTCAGGAGCTGGAGCAGGCGGCGGAGCAGGCGGTGTAGTATATTCAGCTTCACAACCATTGCCTGTATCAACATATTCTGTAACAGTAGGCGGCGGTGGTGCAGCAGGAGCAAATACAGCAGCCACCCCAGGAAATCAAGGAAATCTTTCAAAATTTGGTTCTCTTACAACTGCAGCAGGTGGAGGATATGGTGGAGCTTGTTATTCTCCAACCACATCAGTAACAATTGGAGGAACTGGCGGATCAGGTGGTGGCGGTGGAGTTATTACTGGCGGTGGTGCACAAACTAACTATGGTTCGGGAACAAATGGCCAAGGATCTAACGGAGGAAATGGTTCACAAGGAGCAGGAAATGACTGCGGTGGAGCTGGTGGCGGTGATGGAGGATCTCCTTCAAATGCTGTTCAGAATTCTTCAGTAACAGGAGGTCCAGGAACATCTGCATATTCAAGTTGGGGTGTAGCAACAGGATATGGTCAAAATATTAGCGGAACATATTATTTTGCAGGCGGCGGTGCTGGAGGAGCACAATCACTTACTGCAGCAAACGGTGGAAATGGTGGCGGAGGGGCAGTTAATACTTCAGGAACAAATTACACAGGCGGCGGCGGTGGTGGTCAAAGCGGTTCCGTAAACTCAGCAGGCAATGGCGGTAGTGGAATAGTAATAGTCCGCTATACAAGAGCACAGGTAGGTGGATAATGTCTAAAGCACAGAAGATTGCAGGCTATGGCGTAAAAAATGCGTGGACTGATGTCAACGTATCTTCCAACATTACCCTCTCTGCATTTACCCAATACTATGTAGATACTACTGCTGCTAGAACTCTTACATTACCCGCATCTCCAACACAGGGAGATGAAATTCATATTTTTGATATTAGCAACAATGCTTCAGCATTCAATATTACCGTTAACTCAAATGGTGGTAAAATTAACAATGTCGTACAAAATCTTGTAGTTGACGTAAATGGAGCAGCTGTAGTTCTTATATATACAGGCTCAACATATGGATGGAGGGCTGGATAATGGCACTTAAATATTCTTCTATATCAAGTTCGGGCGGGACTGGGTTCAATGTTCAAATTGGATCTAAATATTCATATGCCACATTTACACAAGCACTACCAGCAGGTGCTTATACCATTAAATCTTCAAATAATTATACAAACTGGGATGTTTATCTTTTAGATGCATCAAATAATTTAGTTGCATATACAGGTACTGCATCTATTGCTCCTGTTTCAGCATTTTCAGCTATTGTTGTAGTTAATGGAACGGTTAACGATATTCTTCAATTTTCTTATCAAACTACAGTATTTTCTACTGCAGAAACAACACAAACAAATGCAGGCCCATTTATTACTGCCGCTACTCCAACATCTTTGCCTAACCAAAACAATACAATTACAGTAACAGGTGGAAATTTTGCATCAGGCACTACAGCAACATTTACGGGCTCAGATCTTGTTCAAAGAACAGCAAAAGCGGTAATTTATAATTCTGCAACATCATTAACAATTACTCGTCCAGACTCCATGCCAGTAGCATACGCACCATATACATTAACTTTGGGCAATCCAGGAATTAATAATCCTACAACATCAAACGCACATACGTTTGGTAATATTACTGTTGGTGTAAACCCAGTTTGGGTT
>Ga0208867_1000465_pt1 | contig 10805 bp, 10 predicted proteins | sample CryBogCBE05Oct08_FD_185505 | JGI IMG/M metagenome (GOLD analysis project Ga0208867, IMG submission 185505) | Freshwater microbial communities from Crystal Bog, Wisconsin, USA - CBE05Oct08 (SPAdes) (version 2) | ecosystem: Environmental > Aquatic > Freshwater > Lake | place: Crystal Bog... | reverse complement strand
TTTTTTTTAATTAAAACATTATTTAATCGTTTTTGAGTTTTAGAATTAGTTCGAGTTCGTTGACCCCTTACGGGTAGTCCTTCTTCATGTCGAAACCCTTTATAACATTTTATTAAAATAAATTTTTTTTTGTTATCTAAAAATAACTTTTTCACGTCATCATTTATTAAAATATTATTTTTAGATACCCAATTATTTATTAAATTTAAATGTTTTATCGTTAATTCTTTAACATTTCCTATAGGACTTAAACCTAAATATTTACATAATTTCTGAATAGTAAAAAAATTAAAACCATAAATTTTCAAAAATTCAGTTTTAATTTTTTTACTATCATCTAATTCAGTTTTTAATAAAAACATAATTTTTGAATTAAGCTTAGTAGGACTTGAACCTACAACCTTTACCGTTATGAGCGGTATGTTCTAACCAATTAAACTATAAGCTTATGTTTTTTTTTATTTACATCTTACAGGAGTCGAACCTGTACTTTTTAGCTTAGAAGGCCACTACTTTATCCAATTAAGTTAAAGATGCTATACAACTATTACTTCCTTAAATAATAGTTGTATACAGATGAAAGTTCTAAGTTGTACTTAGAAGATTTAGTAATATCAACATCTCCAATATAGCTAATACAAAAAGTTCTATAGTTTACTTCTAAATGAGGTAAAAAGAACAATAAGAAGAATTTGTTTATTTTAGGTTTTGATTTTAATTTATTTTTATTTTTAAAAAATTTTAAATCTATTTTTTTAAATTTTTTTAAAAATAAAAATAAATTATTATAATTATTTAAAAAAATTTTATTTTTTATTTTTATTTTATTTTTAAAACGCTTTTTTTTAAACGATTTTTTCTTAATAAATTTTTTTCTTTTTTTATAATTATTTATTAAATTTTTTTGAATATAGTTTGTAGGTACATTAACTAACTCTATAATATCTAAGGTCTTAACAATATAGTCAATTTTGGATTGAATAACTTGATTAACTAAAACTTTTTTATGATTTATTAATTGGCGACTTTGAGAAATATTTTTTACAAAACCAGATTTATATAAAATATTGTCTAATCTTCTTTCTAAAATTTTAATAAAATCAAAATTTAAAGTAAAAGTTTTTGTTTTTTCGGTGTTATATAAATTAACCAAATTTTTTAATTTATAATCTTGAATTTTATAATAATAACATAATTTTTGTTTATTCAATAAATTAGACTTAAATCTTTTTTTGTATCGTTTTTGTTCAAAAAATGAAAAAATTGATGATATATTCTTTGAAGGAATAATACTATTGGGTTTGGTAAAAACTTTATTACTAGATAAAAAAAAAAATTTAAGCTTTTTATAATAACCATATTGATATTTTAATAAATGGTTATATTTATTAATTTTTTTTTTATTTAAACGAACAGTTTCCCATGCTCTTGAGTTAAATCTAAGTATTCTTTTTAATTTACTCCACTTTTTATTGTTAAATTTTTCTAATTTAAAATCATTTCTTACATCTTCTAAAAAACGAGTATAAATTTTATAACGTGGTTTTTGAAATTTTAAAGTCATATTAATTTTTTTTAATGTCTAATAAATTAGTTTTTTTCCATAATGCAACTATTTTAACAACATAAAATAATAAACGATAAAAATATAAATTACTTTTTAATGATTGAAAATTCCCTACTACAGGATAATCGAAAGACATTATTGTATTAGATGTAAAACCGATTAAAGGAAGATGTAACGATTTATTCAAAGTAATCATGTAACGTCTATCTAAATTATTAAAAAGAAAAATCAAACCAATTTTATGTGCATTTTTTGTTAAATAAAAAACATTTTTTTCTCTATTATTTTCTAAAAAAATATATTTATTATTTGAAATTAATTTTAAAAAATAAAAATGTTTCCTTAACAAAATAGGTGAGAAAACAAATACAATTTTTTTATCTTTTTTTAAAGTTTCAATAAATAAATAAAATAACTGTTTTAAAGAATCATAAGTAGAAAATATATTAAAGATACAAACTTTGTTTCTAAACCCATAAAGATAAAAATTAATATCAGATTTAACAAAATAATTTATTAGTCCTACATGAACTTTAGAATTTAATAAATATTTAATTAAATCTTTGGAAAATTTATACTTTTGTAATTTCATTAAACTTTTTTACCTTGTTTGCGCGTAATTTTTTGATGTTTTAAAAAAATACCTTTTCCTTTATAAGGTTCAGGATATTTTAAATTTTGTAATAAACTAACAAATTCCATTACTTTTTGCTTATTAATACCTTGAACAATAATAGTTTGTTTTCTTTTTTTAGTATTAAAACAAAAAACTTTAAGATAAGAAGGAATTTTTTTACTTATTAAATGACTAAAACCTAATTTTAATTCAATTTTATCATCTATTAATTTACAAGTATAACCAAGACCAATTAGTTTTAACTGAAATTTATAACCAGAATCAACCCCTCTAATAGCTTGATTTATTAAATTTATAATAGTTCTCGCATAAAAAAGATTTTTTAATGAAATTTTAGAAATTTCTAATTTATTTTTATCTAAAATTTTTATAGATAAAGGATAATATGATACTGATTCCATGCCTAAATTACCTTCAAAAAAAATTTTAGAGTTTTTTAAAAATACCTTTTTTAAACTTTCTGGAAGTTGTATAAAATAATTCATTTTATTTACTCAATAATACAAATAAGTTTACCACCTATTTTTTTTTTAATACTCATTTTTCCTGTTAAAAAACCTTTAGAAGTAGATAATATAATAAGTTTATCTAATAAATCAAATTTCCACAATTTAGAAATAGACAAAAAAGTACTATTTTTTTGTAAAGGAAAAAATTTTAAACTTTTTATAAATGAAATGTTGTTATTATTATATTTTAAAAAAACTTTAATTTCATTATTATTAGTTAAAGTATAATGTTTTATAAAATTTTCCTTATAAATTATATTTAAAATTTTTAAATTTAATTTAATATTAGGTATAAAAACAAAAAGTTTTTTTGCTAATATACCATTCTTTATTCTTGTTAACATATCATATATAGAATTAGAAGTAATCATAATCAATTTATATATTTTTAAATTATAAGAAGTTTGTAAACATTTTTTTTTTAATATTAGACATTTTTCCCATAATAACAGAGTTAGAAGTAATTTCATCATTGCAATAAAAATCGTTCATTATTGGCTTAAGATAAGACTTTATAAATTTTATTTTATTAAAAAAATATAAATTTGTAAAAAAAGTTGACAAACCTAAAATTGATGGTATTAGTTCTAATAATTTGTCATTGAAATTTGTTATATATTTATTATTTAGTACTTGTAGTAATTGTGAATCATCTCTATTTTGTAAATTATTAACGTTATGAATTATTTTTGATGTTGTTTGACATTTATTTTCTATATTAAAAAATCGTCCTTCTTTTTCTACAAAAGTTTTTCCAGGAATAAAATAATTAATAAAATTATAATTTATCGTAGGAAAATGAGAACTTTGATAAATTACTGTAAGATTATTATTAAACAAATTTAAATTAGATTTATTATTATTAAATAATTCTTTTTCGTTATTAAAATTTATGTAATTGTCAATATATTTTAAAATTTCTTTATTAGGTTGTACAAAATATAAAATTTTTATAGAATTTAATAATTCAGGATAAAAATAATTTATACCAATATTGTTACTACCAACAAAGTTTGAATCAGAAACTAATAAATTTATAAAATCTTGATTAAAAATTTTAATATTTTTATTATAAAAATATAGAGTTGATAAAAATTTTAAAGAATCAATTCTTTCTAACAATCCTGAACCATACATTAATAAAGGTGATTTAGAAATTTTTAATATAATTGAATTAACACTTTTACTTTCTAAAATTGATAAATAATTGAATAAATTTAAACTTATATTCTTATTAGATTTATAAGTAGAATTAAATATAAAACCTGTAGATAAACTTGTTATATTTTTTTTAACTACATTTTTTTGTATTTGTAAGTTTAATAATGCAGCTTCTATTTGTGCATTAATATTAATAATAAAAAAAAAATCAGTTTTATTAATGTTTTCTAGAGTAAATGTATAATTATTTAAAAAAGTAGGCGAAAGTTTGATAAAGCGATCATGAACTATTTTAGAAATACGATAATTATTTGTCAATAATTTAGATGCTATAATACTTTCAGAATCTAAATTATTTCCTAAAATAAAACAAATTTTTTTAGGATTTGTTGACTTTAAATTAATTAAAAGTTTTTTTATAGCTTGATACCATGAAATAGATTTTAAATTATTATTTATATATTTTTCTAGAGGTTGAGTTAATCTATTATTAAATAAACCATCATGAGAAAAACGTATTTTATCAGTAATTAATTCTTGATTAAGTTTAGGTAAAATACGTATAATTTTAGATTCTTTATAATCAACTCGAATTAAAGTGCCTAATGAATCAAAAATATCAATTGATTCTGCGGACTTTAATTCCCATGGACGAGCATTATAAGAATAAGGCTTCGATGTTAAAGCTCCAACCGGACATAGATCGATTAAATTACCAGAAAGTTCACTAAAAACTAATTTATCAATATAATGAGTTATTTCTGTTTGTTGACCTCTATTTATTGTACCTAATGCATCTGTTCCTATTATTTCAGAAGCAAAACGTTCACATCTAGTACAATGTATGCATCGAGTCATAATAGTTTTAATCAAAGGATTAAAATTTTTATCTTCTACTTTACGTTTTTTTTCGTAAAATCTAGTACTATCAGAGCCAAAAGACATAACTTGATCTTGTAAGTCACATTCTCCTCCTTGATCACAAATAGGACAATCTAAAGGATGATTTAGTAGAATTAATTCTAAAACTCCTTCTCTCGCCTTTTTTACTAAAGGGGTATCTGTAAAAATTTTCATATTTTGACTAATAGGCATTGCGCATGCTGCAATTGGTTTCGATAATTTTTCAATTTCGACGAGGCACATTCGACAATTACCAGCAATAGATAATTCTTTATGGTAACAAAATCGTGGTAAATTTATACCAATGAAAGAGCAAGCTTCGAAGATAGTACAATTTTGTAAAACTTCTACCTCGTTATTATTGATATAAATTTTCATAATTATAAAATTAGTTAGGCCTAAATGGACTTGAACCATTGACTTTACGCTTATCAGGCGTACACTCTAACCTCTGAGTTATAGGCCTTTTAAATTTGAAGAAAGTAGGATTCGAACCTACGTAGGAAAACTCCAACAAATTTACAGTCTGCCACCATTAGCCACTCGGTCATTTCTTCTTTTTTATATTCTAGGTTTTTTTTGAGGTCTACAACCATTATGTGAAATTGGAGTAAATTCAAATATTTTTTTAGTTATTTTTAGTTTACCTTTTCTTATAAATCTAGCAATTTTAATACGTCCTTTATTTCTTCCTCGTAAAATCAAAATACATTTTTTATAACCTAATTCACAAGCTTTTTTACTAATCATTTCCGCTGTTAATTGAGTTGCATATTTTGTTTTACTTTTACTATTATGAAATCCAGAAGTTCCGGTTGAAAAAGTAATTTTTGGTTGTTTATTATAATTAGTTAAAGTAAAAATACTATTTTGTTTGGAAAATAAACAATATAAAAAACTATCGGGACGCTTTTTTTTAATTTTTAATTTATTAATTTTAATAAAATTTAATTTTTTTTTTAACCAAACAGCTTTATTTTTTAAATTTTTTGACTTAAATTTGTTAATAATTTTAAAAATAGTTTATAATTTAATTTGTCTTATTGTATAAGATTAAAATATAAAAATTATAACAGAGAAAGTGGGATTTGAACCCACGATACTTTTAAAGTATGTCAGTTTTCAAAACTGATACCATAAACCACTCGGACATTTCTCTTTTTAAACATTATTATTTTAATAATACAAAGCGAAAGAAGAGACTTGAACTCTCATAATTAATCTTGGCAAGATTACACTTTACCATTTAAGTTACTTTCGCGATACTAAAACAGGTAATTTAAAAGAAGTTAAAAAAAATAATGTTTCTATAGTATGATAAAAGTCACTAATTTTTAATTTAATGTTTATATCTATAGAAAGAATATTTTTAAAAAAAGAATAAAAAAATGTTAATTCTTGAAAACTATCAATTTCACTTATTGAAAAAGATAACGAATTATTATTTGAAATATTTAAAAATTTTTTATTTGCTTTGAAATTTGGAAAAACATAAAAACCTAATTTTTGAATAAAATCATAAGCTTTAATTTTATTTAAATTTAATTTAAAACCATTAGGTGAATTTTTTTTTAAATTGAATAAAATTGTATTTTTTGTAGCTTTAGTTAATATAGGAGAATTTAAAGAAATGAATTCTAAAGCTATAGCATTTGTTATATGTTTTTTTAGTACAAAGTCTTTTACACCTATATTTATACTTATTTTTTCTAATTTTGGAAGTTGATTACAATTTAAGTACAAAAATCGTGAACTTAAATCTTTTAAAACAATTTTTTTATAATGATTTTGATATAAATTCATTTTTTTAATTAAACAAAACCTTGAGATATAATTGCAAGTTTCATATATTTACTTTTTCTTAATTCCCTAAGAACAGGACCTTTTATTCGAGTTCCCAACGGACGATATTGCTTATTTAATAATCCAATAGTGTTACTATTAAAATTTATAAGTTTTGAATGTTTTCGTTTATATTTCGCTTTAGTACGTAATATTACTGCTAATGTTATATCTCCTTTTTCAATTTTTGTTTTTAAAGTTCGTTTTTTTTTCATTTTTTGAATAGAAACTAAAATTAAATCACCACACGAACTCCATCTATTTTTAAAACCATGTATTATTTTTATACATCGTCCTATTCTACAACCTGAATTATCTGCAATATTTAAAATACTTTGAACTTGAATCATTAATAACCTACAGAGAGAATGGGATTTGAACCCATGATAGATATTAATCTATGTTGATTTAGCAAACCAATGCTTTAAACCACTCAGCCATCTCTCTATATCAGGACGATGTGATTCGAACACATAACCTCCTATTCCCAAAATAGGCGCGATAACCTGGTTACGCCACGTCCCGCTAATTAGAATAATAACATTTTTTTATACTAAAAAAATAGTATAAAGATAAAATAAAATAATAAAAGTACTGCTTAAAACAAAAATTAAAATATATTGAAAAGTTAAACCACTTTGATATTTTCTTAATATTTTAGAATTATCATAAACAGTTTTGGATAAACCGTAAGGACCTATCATCTCAATTAAACCTCGATCAATTATTTTATAAGTTATAAAATAACTAAAATTTAATAAAAATTGATTTATATATTCATTATAAATTTTATCAAAAAACCATTTTTTATTTAAAAATTTATATAATTTTCGTCCTAATATACTAATTTTAAAAGTATAAATTGATTTAAAATTATATTTGTATAAAAAATATGATAATGAACCACCTATAACACTAAATATTACTGGTAATAATTTTATATATATAGGAATAAATTCAGAATCAACTAAAGATAGATTTTTAGGATGAACAAATAAAGCGTTACCCCAAAAATCTGTTCCAAATCCAATAATCATGTCTTTTAGTGTGTAACCTATAAAAATACTAGGAAAAACTAACAAGGCTAAAGGAAGACCCATTCTTATTGGACTATCATGAGTATTTAATATTGATAATTTATAACCATTTGAATCATTTAAAAAAGTTAAATAAATTAATCTTATAGAGTAAAAACTAGTACAAAAAGCTCCTAGAGAACCTAAGATATAGACAAAATGGCTATATGTTGTAAATTTAGCATAAGCAATTTCTAAAATAACATCTTTTGAATAGAATCCTGTTAAAAAAGGTATTCCCATTAAAGAAAGAGAACCTATTAACATAATTCCATAAGTAAAAGGGATTAGTTTTCTTAAACCACCCATTTTTCGCATATCTTGTTCATCGTTAACGCTATGAATAATAGAACCAGCTCCTAAAAATAATAAAGCTTTAAAGAAAGCGTGATTAGCTAAATGAAATATTCCTACTGAATAATTAGATAAACCACACGCAAAAATCATATAACCTAATTGGCTACAAGTAGAATAAGCAATAACCTTTTTTAAATCGTTTTGAACTAAACCAACACTTGCAGCAAATAAGCAAGTTAAACCTCCAAAAAAAGTTACAATAACTAAACTGAAAGGTGCATATTCAAACAAGGGAGAAGAACGACCTATTAAAAAAACTCCTGCAGTCACCATTGTTGCAGCATGAATTAAAGCAGATACGGGTGTGGGTCCTTCCATAGCATCAGGTAACCATACATGTAAACCTAATTGAGCCGATTTTCCAACCGCTCCTACTAGTAATAAAATGCAAATAAGAGTAATAGAATGAACTTCAATGTTTAAGAAAATAATTCTATCATTTATAAAATTATTTATTAAACTAAAAACAACAGAATAATTAGTCGAATTAAAAATATAATATATTGTAAAAATGCCTAGACTTAAACCAAAATCTCCTATTCGATTTACTAACATAGCTTTTATAGCAGCTTTGTTGGCTTGTAATCTGCTAAACCAGAAATTTATCAAAAGATAAGATGATAGTCCTACACCTTCCCATCCGACAAACATTTGAATAAAGTTATCTGCTGTTACTAAAATTATCATTAAAAATGTAAATAAAGATAAGTAACACATAAATCTAGGTAAATGAGGATCTTTAGACATATATTCTGTTGAGTATATGTGAACAATAGTTGAAATAAAAGTAATAATACAAAGCATTATTGCTGTTAAACTATCAAACAAAAATCCCCATGAAATTGAAAAAAATTCAAAATCAATCCAATTTATTAAATGTATATAAGTTGGGCTACCCTTTAATCCTACTTCATAGAAAATTATAAAAGAAAGAAAAGAAGTAAATGCAATACAAAAACTCGTAAGAATAGATGATCCGTAAGAACCCAGTTTTCTACCAAAAAATCCAGAAATTAATGCACTAATTAAAGGTAAAAAAACAATAATTAAATACATTTAATTAAAATATAAATATAATACCAATATAAAATTTTATTAACATTTATTCCCATTCTAAACTTCCTACTCTCCAAGCGTATATTAAACCAATACCTAATTCTATTAAAAAATCAATCATCACCCAAAACCCTGATAAACCAATTTGATTCAAAGAAATAACCCAAGGAAATAAATACATAGCTTCTAAATCAAAAATAATAAAAAGTATAGATACTAAATAAAATCTAACATCAAAAGCTTGACGTGCATCTTCATAAGGATCAAAACCACATTCATAAGGAGATAATTTTTCAGTATCTGGTTTATGAATAGATAAAATATAAGATAAACTAAAAATAATAAAAGAAAGTAATATACTTATAAAAAAAAATAAAAATATAAAAAAATATTGTTGATAAAAAAAAGAAGTCATTAATTATTTAATTATTAATAAAATTTGTAAATATTTTTAAAACATAAAACAACGAGATAATGTAACTTTAATAAAAAATTAAAAAATCAATTTTTAATATAATTAAGCTCTATATTGGTAAATTTTATGTAAAATATTTCATAAAAAATTTGATTATTTTTGTTATGTGTAAAAATGTTTAATAATTAATTTTATATATTTTTTACAATATATATTAATTATGATTTAATATGAATAATTAACTCAATTGGTAGAGTGTTTCGCTTACAACGAAAAGGTTATAGGTTCAACTCCTATATTATTCAATAAGTAACAGTATGGCTTTAACTTTATTTTTAATTTTTATTACTGGCTTAACCGCTACTATTTTAATGTGGATACAGATCGTCTAAATCAATTTTTTAACTCTATTGACTAGTCAAATAAACACTACATGAAATATCGTAATTTATAATGTTCATGTTTTAAACACTAGACTAATTTTTAACTTGAAAATTACAATTTTTTTCAATTTTAACTTGAAAACATGTAGTGTTCTAAATAAACACTACATGAAAAAAAGGTCCAAAAACCATCAAAATTTATAGTGTTTATAAATAAAAATGTGGAAAACTTAAACCTAATTTTTATTAAATAATATCACTTTTGATAGGATTTGAACCTACATCCCCTGAAGTCGAAATCCAGAGCTCTTCCAATTGAGTTACAAAAGCTTTAAATGAGCAAAAAATTCAAATAAATTTTTAGAGATCTGAAAGCAAAAAACATTATTTGATAAAATTCGTTTTTGGAACCATAAAGTTTCCATATAAAAAAATTGATTGGCAATATTAGTTAGCTTTTGGGGTTTAAAAATTAAATAATATTTATCGGCCTTGTCCCTGATTAATTGGATGACACGATTGTTTGCCGGTATTTTATTTAAATCTATTTTTACAGGAACTAAAGATATCGGTTCACTGTATCCTAACCCTAAGAATAATTCAGTAATAAAATATTTAGTATTTTCTAAGGCTAACAAGCTTGATAACCTCAAAATTATTATTGACATAGCTATAAAAATAAAATAAAAATATTTTTGTTTAAAAAGACAATACAAAATAATAAAAAATAGTACGGTGTTACGATACGTATTTAAATACATATGTTGATTATTTACTATTTCTCTAAAATAAATATTAGTTAAAACAATGATACGTACTAAAATCATTGTTGCTAAAATATAGGTATAGTCTATAAACAATGATATTAATACCAATAAACAAATTGTTGTTAATATAGA
>Ga0208867_1000451_pt1 | contig 11029 bp, 8 predicted proteins | sample CryBogCBE05Oct08_FD_185505 | JGI IMG/M metagenome (GOLD analysis project Ga0208867, IMG submission 185505) | Freshwater microbial communities from Crystal Bog, Wisconsin, USA - CBE05Oct08 (SPAdes) (version 2) | ecosystem: Environmental > Aquatic > Freshwater > Lake | place: Crystal Bog... | reverse complement strand
GGAAGCTCACAGTGGAAATGTCTCGGATAAGAAGGTCTTAGAAGCAGTTGCCTCGAGAATGCACAATTTTTGTAAGCATCTTCAAGATGCTCCTGATTTTTTATATGTAGGAGATGCTTCTTTTTATAAAAAATGTGTAAAATCACTCGTTGAATTTAAATGGCTTTCTCGTGTGCCCGAGAATCTCAATGAAGCAAAAAAATGGCTTAATCAAGAGGATATTTGTTATCAGTGGATTGATGGAGGCTATCGCTGTACGTTGCTTGAGCAAGCTTGTTACGGTTCTTTAGAACAACGTTGGGTTTTGGTCCATTCCAAGAAAGCAGCTGAAAGAGAAAATAAAACTTTGGACAAAAAGATAGAAAAGCAACTGTAAAAAGGTCAGCAACAGGTGTCACGTTTAAAACGAAAAAACTTTGAGTCTGAAAAAGACGCCCTTCAAGTAGGCGCAGATATGATGAAGGGATTCAAATATCACAAAATTAATTGGAATCTTGAGATAATAGAAAAACATGCAAGTCGTGGTCGTCCCAAGTCGAATACAGAGAAAATTGTAAAAAGGTTTTCATTTGTCCGCAACCATTGTCAAAGACGAAGAAGCAATAGAAGTCATTCGACGAAGAAAAGGACGATTTATTTTGGCTTCTCATGAATTAAAGGAAGAGAACTTGCCATATCTTAGTTTTTTATCTGAATACAAGAACCAGAATCAGATTGAAAAAAGTTTCGCGTTTATAAAAAATAAATCATTTCAATTAGCATCCATCTTTTTAAAAAAACCTTCTCGCATTACCGCTTTAATGGCAGTGATGAGTTTCTCTTTAATGGTTTATGGATTTGCAGAACATCACCTTCGAAAAGTACTCCAAGAAAAGAAAGAAACACTCCCCGATCAATTAGGGAAACCTACATCTAAACCTTCTATGTCTTGGGTAATCAGAAAATTTAAAAACATTCAAGTCGTTATTTTTTCGCAATCTGAATGTATACGTAACCTGGTTGTGAATATGGATGATTTTACAGAAAAAGGTCGTTCGCATTTTCGGACCAGCAGCAGAGAGATTGTACTCTTCTGCATCAAGAAAATTTAACCTTCAGAAAGAAGAATTAGATTGTAGTGAAATTAAAATACGCAAAAATTTATCTAATCAATTGATTTTTTAAGCATTTCTGAGCAATTGAATCAAGTTTTTAAAAGAAAATTTGGCAGACATGTTATAGATGAGGTCCTTTTTGAGAAAGTAAGACAAATAAAAACCATAAAAATTTAATTTTTTTTAATTTTTGATTTTTATGTTTTTGGTGCGGAATGCGGGTTAGAAGTTCTAAGCCTTCAAAATCAGAACTTAGGTAATGCCGAACTAGCGATGATTGCTCAATGGTCAGGGCTCAAAAGCCTGAATCTCTCCCATCATCAAATCACTGCTGAAGGCTTAAGCGAGATTGCTAAATTGCAGGAGCGGGAAGATTTAGATCTGAGCTCTAATCAGATAGGCCGCTTAAGTAACGCAGCCCTTCCCCTTCCCAGATGAAACGATGCATCCTTGAGAACAACCAACTCACCAACAAAGATGCTTCTTACCTTGCCCAAATGCCCGAAATGACAACCTTGATGCTTGCTAAAAATCAAATCGGAGACGCTGGAATGGCTCATCTTTCTCATGTACAGGGAATGCTCCATTTATCGCTTAACTTCAATCACCTAGGAGATACTGAAGCGCGTCACCTTTCTTACCTCAAGGAAATCCTCCATTTATCTCTCAACGGCAATCAACTGGGGGATGAGGGAGCCTCTCCATGCTATGACAGACTTGAATCTCGGATCCAATCAAATAGGTGATGCTATCGCAACTCATATTGCCTGCATGGAGGCGATCAAACACCATACCTTGACTCTAATCTGATCGGAGATACTAATGCGAATCAACTTTCTCAAATGACAAAAATCATCCATGAACTTAATGCTATCGGAGAGGCCTGGGGTGGCTCACCTGTTTCGTATATCAGGCCTCATCAACATCGGGGATAACGCAATGGCTCACCTGTCTCACATGCCAAACATTACCACCTTAGATCTTTCTAGCAATCAAATCGGGGGATATTGAAATAACTGACATCACTCGCATGCAGACAATAAGAAACCTGTCACTCAGCCACAATCACATCGGAGATGCAGGAGTAGCTCCCATGGCTTAACTATCAGGAATTACAGCCTTAGATCTTAGCCACAATAACATCCGAGAAGCAGGAGTCGTTCAAATTTTCCGAATGCCTAACATCATGAAATTAACTCTCAACTCAAGTTTTTACAGCGGAAATCACATCGGAGATAGGGGAGCTTTTTGTCTTTCTCGCCTGAAACGCATGAGAACGTTAGATCTGAGCTCGAATCATATCGGAGATGAGGGAGCCTCTCATCTTGCTTGCATGCAATCAATGACCCGATTGAATCTTTCAGGAAATCACATCGCAGATGAGGGAGCTTTTTGTCTTTCTCGTATGCAAGGCATAAAAAATCTGAATCTCAGTTCAAGCGTGCTTGCTAGCAATAAAATCGGAGATGCTGGAGCCGATCATCTTTCTCAGATGCAAGAAATACGTAATGGGGACTTTCAAGGACCCACTTCTGAGGCAAAAAAAACCAAAGACGCAGGAAATTACTTATGGACGATGACAAGGACTCAAACTCCGCTCGAGCTAAAGTTCCTGCGAGCAAGCAAGAGACCTCCATGATGTTTAAAAGGCACACCCAAGACTTTTTGAGTTGGATCCATACGCAATCAACCAAGCTGAATAATTAGAAAATGCATAAAACCCCTATCCCCGAATCAGATACTCAAAATCCGCCTGAGTAAGAAGGCTGCCCGATTGCTTGTCAACGGACTGAATAGCTTCCTCTTGAGAAAAAAGCGCATCGAACGTCGCCTGCTTCCTTCCTTTTAACGTTTGAATTTTTTCTTCAACGGAATCTTGCATCAGGTACCGAAATACCTGAACGGAACGCTTCTGCCCCATACGATGAGCACGATCGGTTGCTTGGTTTTCTGCAGCGGGATTCCACCAGGGCTCCAGATGAAATACATAGCTTGCTTTTATCAAGTTCAAGCCGACCCCACCTGTTTTTAAAGTCATCAGTAAAACAGCTCCCTGAGCTTCTTCTTGAAACCGCTTAAGCACTCTTTCTCGTTCTCGAGTCGAGGTACCCCCGCTCATCGAAAATACAGAAATACCCTCTTTTTTCAAGACTTTTTCCACACGATGAAACGTTGCCAAAAACTGAGTAAAAACTAAAGCGCTTTCACCTTTTTGAGTAATTTCAGCAAGCGCTTCTTTCAAAACAGAAATTTTAGGAGGCTCTAAACTATAACCGACCCCCGGAAGACCCGCAGGATCAGAACACACTTGCCTCAGCCTTAAAAGCGCAGCAAGCATTTCCAGCTGAGTGCGCGAGGCTCCTTTTTGTTCGATGAGATCTTTGATTTTCTGGTTTCCCGAAAGAGCAATATCACGATAAATTTTTTCCTGTCTTTTTTCAAAATTAAGCTTCACCGTAGATTCCATTTTTTCTGGAAGCTCTGAAAGAATATCCCCTTTCGTTCTTCGTAACACCAAAGGTCGCGTTTTCAATCTTAAAAACTGGATATCTTCTTGTAAAACAACATCTGGATTGACATAACGATCGCGAAAACTACCGTAGTCTCCTAAACAACCAGGAACCACAAGATCTAAAAGAGAGTAAAACTCTCCCATATGGTTTTCAAGGGGTGTTCCTGTGAGGCATATTTTAAATTTTGCTTGAATTTTTCTGGAAGCCTCAGAGCGTCGAGAAACGATATTTTTTAAGTTTTGGGCTTCGTCAAAGATCACAATATTCCAAGCTAATTGCTCAAAAAAATCGATATGCTCAACGAGCAATCCATAGGTACAAATCACAATACCTTGTGGATAATCTTGGAGGTACTCATGTAATTTTTCTTTGTTCCTCGAATCAAAGCAGTACAAAGGCACTTGAGGAGCAAATCGCTCAAACTCGGATTTCCAATTAAAGACAAGAGAAGGAGGAACGACAATGAGCACATGACTCATCAGGCTTTCTGTCCTAAGAAGCTCTAAAAAAGCAATGGTTTGAGGAGTTTTTCCCAATCCCATATCATCCGCTAAAATCGCTCCTAGCCTCAACCGGTATAAATCGTAAAGCCATTGCACTCCTATATGCTGGTATGGCTTTAAAGCGATAGGAAGAGTATCAGGCAGTGTAAGAGCAGGTCTCGGCTTACCAAGCCCATCGTAAAAAGTACAAATTTCATTAAATTCAGGATTGTCATTAAAAGTCGCTCCTGAAGATCGTAAAGCTAATAATTCTAAAACCTCACTTCGAGGAAGCTGATAATACTTTTGCTTATTTTTAAATGCACTCGAACCTCCCCCCATTTTTAAGCGTTTCCAGAAATTTTCAAGTCGCTTAATCGAAGGAAGATTTTTTTCAGAAATATAATAAAGCTTCCCTTGATGATCCAAAACCCCATGTTCTTGCCAGCTGGCAAGATTCAAAGGATCCACTTCAATGCCACGAAAAAAAAGACGAGGATGCAATTCAAACCAATCTAAAGGAGCACTCGAAGGAACTGCAACCAAATCCTGATCTTGAGGTTTTTTAAATTCAATTTTTGCTTGAAGATCGGTCGAAACCAGAGACTCCAACAACTTGCCGTCAATGCAAATAGAATATCCTCTTTCATGAAGGGGAAGTAAAATAGAGATCCAATCTCGCAAACCCTTCAGAGACTTTTCCTGAATGCTGTAAGAAACTGCATTCTCTGGAAGAAGCGTCGTGCACACATCCTCTCTGACACCCAAGCGCATGAAGTTTTCAAAGGCACTCGTTCTGATCTTTTTAAAGCATTGAGCTCTCGTTTTTATCGCAATCTGAAGCAAAAGCTGCTGCAATAGTCTCCAAGCAATGGTAGGAGCTTCTTGCCAGTGGACCACTTGATCATAGAGAACGATATCCACACCTTTTTGAAGTCGAAACGCTGCGAGGGTACGCAAGCACCATTTACGCAAATGCAAGGCAGTATATTCGTCTTGCATCTCTGAAAAAAGAGGATTGGCCGGATCTTCGTTACTCTTGCTACCATAGAACACACCCCCCAAACGAAGATCGAGGTAATTCCAAAAATCCTCGTCGGAGTTCAAAACTTGTCCATCCGATCCAGTCTGATCTAAAGCATAAGAGGTAAGCTCAAGCACGACCAGCATGCAAAGCCCCATATTCCTGAACGAAGGAATACTCGGTCTCTCATAAATATTTTGAGAAAGAGGAATGCCTTCCCGAAGCGCAATGATCAAGGGCTCAATAGGCTCAGGTAAATTCCAAGATTGGATGCTCTTTTTTTCTCCTAAGATCGTAGCTTCAAAATCCAATGAAAAACGAAAATCTAAGGAACTACTGTTGAAAGAGATTACGGGCTTTTTCTCTGCATCTAAAACCTTGGGCTCGGGAAATTTCACTTCAATAGCAGGAACCTTCATACGACGCAACGCAGGGTTCAGTTTTTCTTCCACCAGCTTCCTAATGGCATGATCTTTCCTGCACAACAAGTAAGATGACTCTTCTTCGTTTTCATCCAAAGAAGAAGGAAAAAAAAACTGACTCAGGCAGGATAAAGCACGAGAGTAATCATGAAATGTAAGACATCCAGTACGAGGAGCAAGAACGAACCCCGGAAAAAGAAAACGATTCGCTTGAGTTTCTAATTTGAGAAGAACTCCCCCATCACAAAACTGCTCCTGTTGAGCTTCAGGCGATAGCTGACCCGGCAAATAAGCGCTCCATTGAGCGTCGTTCCAGCTATTACTGAATGTTAACTGACGCAATCGCAAGGCACTTCTGCGCTTAGCTGGATCTTGACCTTGCACCAAAAGGACCGCAATACCCTGCTTCTGCGCATGCATCACTATACTAAAAAGAATATCTCGACTCTCGTGAAAGAACTCAGGTTCGCGCTCAATGCGATAGCCTGCTTTTTTTTCAATCTTTTTTTGCTCAAACCAGTACTGCGGATCCAATTCAGGATCCAACGCAATTAAATCTTCTTGTTTGACTAAATCCCCGATAGGAACGACCATGCCATTGACAAAACGGTACTGAAGCAAGTGTCCCAAATAAGACTTTTCTTGTTCAGATCCAAGATCAGATCCATTCAAATCAAATTCATCAAAATCAAAGGGAAAATCAAAATCGTCCAGATCCAGGCTGCGTTTTTGAAAGGGAAACTCTAAGGAATCCCCACGCACATCCCTCTCTCGAACCAGTGAGACTGTGGATGGCTCGATCGTTTCATTAAGTGTCTCTTCAAAAGAAGCCTGCTCTTGGGGATCGCAAGTTTTCCAGTACTCCGAACACAAAAGGATCGCATCCACATCCACCAGACGCTTAATGTGGCTCTCTAAAAGGAGGGCTTGATCTGCAATACTTTTCGCAAGTAAGGCTGTTTTTTTCGCATGCCTCCACGTCAATCGCCAAGGAAGCTCCTGAACATGAAACCCCATCCAAATCAGCAATAGTAAAAGATGAGCATGTTCACACAGATCACTCCCCCGACGATCACTGCAAGTGCAGGTTTGCTGAAGCTCACCCTGAAGTGTACACTGAGCACCCACAGAAATCGATCCCCGAGGAGTCATCAAAGCAAGCACCCAGCGAATATGCTTCCCTGATCTTACCACGGACAGCTGATCCGTTTTTTCAAACCGCTGAAGGAGAAGTTCCGCTGAATTTTTTTGGTAAAAAGAGGAAAAGATCTCTAAAAAGAGCTCATAGGAACTGGTTTTCAAGAATTCTAAATCAAACTTAGTTGAACCAGATCTCAACCCTCCTTCTCGCACCTGTAGACAACACCGTTTATATTTACGCCCACTGCCGCAAGGACAAGGAGCATTCCGACTTACCTTCATCATATTTTCAGACATTGTGTATCCTTCTGGATGATATTCTTCTACCTGCACACCAAACTAGCGTTAAGGATGACTACCAAATATTAAATAACGCCCCCATGCTAATAGATAGCATCAATTGAGTCAAGTTTTTTTGCGTGTATTTTTTGAAGAGAAAAGAACAAGAAAGTTTCTCAATGAATTTAGAGGATTTCTGAAAGACCAATACCCCGATAAACTATATCTAATCAGTTTATCAAAAGCCTGCGGAAACGATCCGGCTTATCCATCAGCCCCTCTTGCCTCAGCTCACCTGGCTTTCTTGAGACCAAAGTGGAAGCAAGTCCCCGTGAAACCATCCCCGCCCGTTTCACAAAAACCTCCTTACCTCATCCTTGAGTCGAAACCCCTCTCCTCTATTCTTAAATAAGTCCATAGATAAAATCTCTCAGCCTCCCATGAGCCCACAAGACCATGGTCCATGAACATTGACTTAAGCTCAAAACGCACGTAGGATATCAGCCGCATGATGACGAAGTTCGCTCATTTTCTTTCTGATTTTTTTTGCTTAAGAAAAAAATTTCTAGTTTATAATTTTGTAGACCGTAATCTTAAAATCAGCTACCGCCGCTCTTTTTTAGGCCTGCTTTGGACCCTCTTGGTACCTTTTTCTATGGGTTGCATTTACTATTTTTTTTTTAAAAAAATTGCCAATATTGCAATACCTCATTATTTACCCTTTGTCCTCAGCGGATCCCTTCTTTGGAACTTTTTTTCGACAAGCATCTTAATGGGCACCGAGTCCGTAGTAGCACATACCGCTTTACTTTCTAAACTGCCTATACCCATGCAGGTTTTCCCTCTCATCACCACGATCACGCATTTTGTGACTTTTTTATATGCGACCCCTGTGATTGCCATTGCACTTTGGATCTCTCAAGTGCCTTTTTCCTGGACGATGCTTCTTTTCCCTTTTTATATCTTGAACTTATGTTTAATGACTTACGGACTTGCGCTTTTGGGCGCTTTGGGTTTTATCTACCTCCGAGATCTCAGACAAGTCATGCAAATTCTCGTACAAATATGGTTTTACACGACTCCAGTACTTTTTGATGCGAAGATGATTCCTGAAAAGTATCAATGGATTTTAATCATTAATCCTGTGGGATTTTTTTTCCAAAATCTCCACGAGATTCTGATCTACGGAAAAAATCCTCCCCTTTATCAAACAGTAAGCGTTCTAGGATGGACTGCAATCATCCTAAGTGCCGCGGCTTTTTGCTACAACAAGGGGAAAAAAATGGCAGTGGAAATGCTATGAGTGATACCATCATCGAGGTTTCAGGACTGGGAAAAAAATTTCGCATGTGGGAAGAACGTGCGGATAATCTAAAAACTATTCTCATTAAATTTGCTCAAGGAAACTTATCTTTGAGAAAAAAAAGATACTTTCACGTACTCAATAATATTAGCTTCAATATTCATCGAGGTGAATTTGTAGGCATTATGGGACGCAATGGAGCTGGAAAAAGCACTTTACTGAAACTTCTCTGCGGAATCTATCAACCGTCAGAAGGCTTCATCCGAGTCCATGGGACCATCGCCCCTTTAATTGAATTAGGCGCTGGATTTCATCCAGAGCTCTCAGGCTATGAAAACATTTTTCTCAATGCTTCCGTTTTAGGTTTCGGTAAAAAAGACATCCACAAAGTGTTCGATGCTATTTTAGAGTTTTCTGAATTAAAAGAATACATTTATATGCCTGTAAAAAATTATTCAAGCGGGATGGTGCTAAGACTGGGTTTTTCCGTTGCAAGCCATCTAACAGCGCCTATTTTACTCATCGACGAAATTCTTGCCGTAGGCGATGTAACTTTTCAAAAAAAATGCCTCAAACGCATTCACGAACTTCATCAGTCAGGTAAAACCATTATTTTAATCACGCATGATACAGCCGCAATCGAAAATCACTGCAAACGCTGCATTGTCATTGATCATCAAGAAAAAATTTTTGATGGAGACGCACGTGAAGGAGCCGCTATTTACAAAAAGTCGCTAGAGCTATCAAGCACACCCTAATTTTCAAGTCGAAATGCACCTGACATACGCTAACGAAAAACTCTTTCCCATCTAAGTTCCAGCAACCGATTCATTCCTTGAAGTATCCAAAAAAAAGACACTGACTAATTTTTTGATACGAAAAAAAATATCTATTGGTTAAAAAACCAATAAAATCAATAGGCACAAATATTGCGTTTATCTATATTATGACCATGTTAAGCAAAAAAAAGATAGCAATGAGCTTAAGCATCCTGTGCTTGATGGGGAGGGAAGCTGCATCAGCCACCACCGAAATAGTAAGTATTAACGAAACAAGCCATTACCATCATCACGTACCGGAAAATGGAGACTGCGGCACAGCAAGCTTTTTCTATCTTAAAAGTGATCTCTATCCTTTGATTCTTAAATACGACAAAGAAAATAAAATTCCCTATGAAAAAGCAATCAAACAGGAAAAAAAGGAAATATCAAAAAGAATAAAATGGTTTCTAAAGAGTGACAATCCAGAAGATAACGAGATAAAAAAAACGATCAAGCAACTGCTTCAGCCCGATCTAAAAGAGATGATTTGGAAGAAGTTTCAAGCGATAAACGCTAACGATCTATGTACCGATCCTTCAGTAACCTTGAGTCCCTACTGGGAAGGTATTACGACAAAAATTCATCAATGGACACAAGGATTAGACGAACTAAACTTAAAGGAAGGATGGTATTATAAATTCTTGGATGAGTATGAAAATGAAAACTACTGGCTTGTAGTCGAGCAGCCCTCCAAAATCAATCGCCCCTCAGGATCACTTCTATTAACTGCTTATATGGAATACAAAAAAGTTCGCATTTGGAAACTCAATGAACAACAAAAAGTTTCAGAAATTATAGAATACGATCCAAAGAATGGAAGCGCAACACCAATGACAATAGATCAAGCCAAGCAAAACGAGAAAAACGTGATCAATATCATGTATAACGGCACAAACCACTACGATCCTATCCTGACACAGGAGCAACAAACAGAATGGGAAAGAAACCATAGGCCAAATACATTAAAAAGTAAATTTCTTCAACTATGGAAGTAGTGATTTTAAAACTCGACTAAGAGAGATTTATCTTGGCTTTGAACTTCAAAGAAATTGAGCCAAGTAAGGATTTCAATATGATGTCATTGTTTCCTCCTATACGCCTAAAATACCTAAAAAAACCTTAAAAAGCTCATTTGAATGCTAAAGAATAAGCATATTTTTATTATCGAAAAATGCTCCTTAGTTTACGTTCCTGATGAGCAACAAAAAACACATCGAGATGTCATGAAATCTCAAAAGCATTGAGTCAAGAAAAAACGGGGACCAAAACTTCATGCTTTCTTTATATAACTCGAGTTTCAAGTTTTTTTGTAACTATTTGATTTTAAAGGGATAAGTAAAATGCTGAGTTTTAAAAAAATCAATAATTTCAATATGTTGCATAAATTTCAGGAAAAAACTTGAAACTCGAGTATAAGCATGAACTTAAACCAAAAAAATAAGGGCCCCTCCAACCGCGAACTGCATTATTGAGATATAAATTAAAAAACTAGTTATACTGAGTCAAAAAAATAGGACAGCCTCAAGATTAAAATTGAAGGAGTTTATCATGCCAACAGGTTACAATCACTTGAATTTATAAAAAAGGTCACAAATTTACGCGCTGAGAGCAACGAAGACATCAACGGCTGAGATTACCCGAGTACTTCAATGCCACCCATCTACCATCACTCGTGAAATAAAACGCAACACTGGAGATAGGGGTTATCGCTATAAACAATGGCAAAGCGGTAGAACGTCGATGAAAGACAAGTCGCACCTGTAAGAAGCTCAACCAAGAAATAATCGAAATGATTGAAGAAAGGATTCTGGAAGGTTGGAGCCCGCGGTATGTTTCAGGATAGTTGTCGCCTCGACCGCTTGGTCACCCTACATCATTGGGTCTAACAAAATTACGCATCACTTTCAAGCCATGAAATTCAACGGTGTCCATTTTTTCCCAATTTCTAGTT